>UOFG01000115.1_pt1 | contig 27934 bp, 25 predicted proteins | sample 1988411 | NCBI WGS metagenome assembly UOFG01 (sample SAMEA4712194, study PRJEB27164) | hydrothermal vent metagenome | biome: marine basaltic hydrothermal vent biome; feature: marine hydrothermal vent; material: mineral | place: Pacific Ocean | collected 2011-06-14/2011-07-23 | depth 1689 m
CGTAAGACGGATTTTCGTAATGTGATTATTGTGATGACCACCAATGCCGGTGCGCAGTTAATGAGTCGGCGCTCTATGGGCTTTACAGAGCAAACTCATGAAACCGATGGTATGGAAGAGCTAAAGCGCATTTTCACACCGGAGTTTCGTAACCGTCTGGATGCCATTATTCAGTTTAAAGCACTGGATGAACGCACGATATCGAATGTTGTGGACAAGTTTATTATCGAGCTTGAGCACCAGCTGGAGGAGAAGCGGGTCAGTATGCATATTGATGATGTTGCACGTAAGTGGCTGGCAGTGAAAGGCTATGATCCCAAAATGGGCGCACGACCTATGGCAAGAGTCATCCAGGAGCATCTAAAGCGCGTACTGGCTGATGAGTTGCTGTTTGGTCGTCTGTCAAAAGGCGGGCGAGTTAAGGTTAGCCTGAATGCCGCTGACGATGACCTGCAGGTAGAGGTACTTGAAAAAGAGGCAGTGACCTGAGGCTAAGCTGAATACACACAGGGCTCCATTAAAAAACCGTGTACTGTTTCTGAACAACAGTACACGGTTTTTTAATGGAGGTTATTCGCGTTTAGCTATTTTTCGCGGTATACAATACGGCCTTTTTCAAGGTCATAAGGTGTCATTTCTACGGTGACTTTATCCCCTGTCATAATGCGGATATAGTGTTTACGCATACGACCAGAAATATGTGCCGTTACCATGTGCCCATTTTCGAGCTCCACACGGAACATTGTATTTGGCAGGGTTTCCAGAACCGTGCCATCCATCTGTAGTGCTTCTTCTTTCGCCATTGAGTTTCTCAGGAATAAATTATGCGGCATAATTATCAATAATTTCAGCCATTACGCAAGTAGTTTAGTTGTTTTTAAAGTATTCTTTTGCTTTTGCGGATAATTGAGGCAGAAATAACAGCGGATCAACCAGCGTCTGATTAGCAATAATAGCCAGATGCAGATGTGGGCCGGTTACGCGCCCGGTTTCGCCAACGGTGCCAATGATCTGGCCTTTGACAATTTTCTCACCGGTTTTTACCTTGATAGTGTGCATATGGGCGTACAGTGTGATGATGCCCTGGCCGTGATCCAGATAGACCATATTGCCGCTGAAGAAAAAATTACCGGATTCTATGATTGTGCCTGACTCAACCGCTTTTATGGGCGTGCCCTGAGGTGCTGCGATATCCAGCCCGGAGTGGGGGCGGCGCGGTTGCTTGTTAAAAAAGCGTCTCAGGCCAAAAATACCTGATATGCGTCCATCCAGTGGCAGCATGAAATTGGCCTGTGCAGGGCTTGCTCTCCAGTGTTTTCTGGCTCGGGTTTTGCGCTTTTTTTCACTGAGTATACGCGCCATGTCTTTTTCATAGGGGTTGACCTTACGTTTGTTTTTTATTGTAAGGTGTTGAGATTTATAGGTTTTGGCCTTTACATTGAAGCGGATGGTTTCAAGCCGCCCCTGGGTGTTTTTTATCGTCAGTTCGTGTTTTCCGGGCCGGCTGTTGAGGGACAGGCCGACAAGTAGATAATCCCGGTTGTTTTTGCGGATCATCGCCAGCTTTCTGTCTTTATAGCGAGCGGTCTCTGCTATCTGGTTTTTATTGAGCGCTAACAGTACAATGCCACCAGGTACCGGGTTAGCTTCGGGAAACGCAAGCAGTGATGCTGGAAAAATGAGTAAAAGCAGTAGGGCGTGACTGTATTCAGGTCTGATTAAATGCCATTTCATATTTATATTTCGTATTTTCAATGGGTTACAGGGGTGTTTTCAGGTTGTACTCTCATCATAGTGCAGTTTCTGTCAGGAATCGAGTGAGAAAATGCATAAAAAATCGCAGTTAGCGGATAGAATCGGTGATATTCAGCCATTTTATGTTATGGATATTCTGTCGCGCGCGCAGCAGCTTGAAGCTCAGGGTCATGACGTGATTCACCTTGAAGTGGGTGAGCCGGACTTTGCAACGCCCCCAAGGGTTAAACAGGCGGCGATTGAAGCCATTAACCAGGATAAAACACAATATACACCCGCCACAGGGCTGCCTGAGCTTAAAAACCAGCTTTCGCGTTACTATCAGCAACGGTTAAACACCGAGCTTGCTGACAAAAATATTGTGATAACCCCCGGCGCTTCCGGTGCTTTGCAATTAGCCCTGTCAGTGCTGGTGAACCCCGGTCAGAATGTCTTAATGAGCGATCCTGGCTATCCCTGTAACCGCCATTTTGTTCGCCTGTTAGACGGTTACGCGCAAACCATTGCTGTAGGGCCAGAAAGCGGTTATCAGCTAACCTCTGAGCTGATTGAGGCACATTGGGACAGCAAGACAGCTGCGGTGCTCATTGCCTCACCGTCAAACCCCACAGGTACGCGAGTAGCGCACCGTGAGATGCAGCGCATTATTGACACCGTAAAGCGTCTGGGGGGTGTTTTGCTGGTGGATGAAATATATCAGGGGCTGGTTTATGAGCAAACAGATTTTAGTGCAGCCGCATTGAGTGATCATGTGTTTGTGATTAACAGTTTTTCAAAGTTTTTTGCCATGACCGGCTGGCGTCTGGGCTGGCTGGTGGTGCCGGATGATTATCTTGAGGCGGTTGAGCGACTTGCGCAGAACCTGTTTTTATCGCCGCCGACTATATCTCAGTATGCGGCGTTATCCGCTTTTAGTGCCGATACACTGGCTTTGCTGGACAGCCGTCGGGATGAACTTGAAAAGCGTCGGGATTTTCTTATAAAAGGCCTGTTGTCCTCAGGCTTTCAAATCAGTGCTCATCCGCAGGGGGCGTTTTATCTTTATGCGGATATCAGTCGGTTTTCCACGGATAGTTTTACCTTCTGTCGGCAATTGCTGGAGGATAGCCATGTTGCGATTACACCGGGCATAGACTTTGGCAGCCATCAGGCCCACCTGCATGTGCGGTTTGCCTACACGCAGCGCATAGAAAAGCTGCAACAGGCGCTTGAACGTATTCATAAGTTTATTGAGTTATACTAAACTACGCCAGATTATTATAAAATGCCCATGAATCATCCCCCGGATAAACCTGAATTAATATAGAGAGCTAAAGTGGTTTCATTTTTCAAAGACTTAAAAGAAGATATCAGTAGTGTGTTTGATCGCGACCCGGCGGCGCGGACGTTCTTTGAGATCATTACCACCTATCCGGGTGTGCATGCGCTGATGTTTCATCGGCTTTCTCACGGGTTACATAAAAGAAACTTTAAATGGACGGCACGCATGCTCTCCAACATTGTGCGCTGGTATACCGGCATTGAAATCCACCCTGGAGCCAAAATAGGCCGACGCTTTTTTATTGATCACGGTACAGGCATTGTGATTGGTGAGACGGCTGAAATTGGGGATGATGTGACACTCTATCATGGTGTGACACTGGGGGGGACAACATGGAAAAAGGGTAAACGCCACCCTACGCTGGAAAATAATGTGGTGATCGGGGCCGGGGCCAAGGTGCTTGGGCCGATCACCATTAAGACAGGAGGGCGGATTGGTTCAAATGCGGTGGTTACCAAAGATGTGCCGGAAGGGGCCACTGTTATCGGCGTGCCAGGCCGTGTTATTGAACTCAGCTCTTCTGAAAAAGATGATCAGAGAGCGAAGACAGCTAAGAAAATGGGCTTTGATGCCTATGGCGTTGTGCAGGATGCCCCGGACCCGGTCGCAACCGCGATAAACTGTATGCTGGATCATATACATGTGATGGATGAAAAAATGGAGCGCATGTGCAAGTCGTTAAGGGCGCTGGATGCTGAACTGGATGATATTCAACTTCCAAAGCTGGGAGAATTAGAAATTAAAACTGAGTTCAATGAAGATCTTTCTCGCCTGGATAGTACTGGTGTAGATGAAAAGCTTTAATATTTAACGACTTAGCTCAGTTGATAATACTTGACTAAATTACTCGGAATTGGGTATACTGAGTGCCTTGTTTATAGGTACAGAGATAATAAGGCTGTTTCATGAAACTGACTACAAAGGGTCGTTACGCAGTGACGGCTGTACTGGATCTGGCTTTTCACAGCAATAATGGTCCCGTCTCACTGGCTGCAATTTCAGGGCGTCAGGGCATATCGCTGTCCTATCTTGAACAGCTGTTTTCACGACTGAGGCGTAATAATGTTGTGAAGAGCACCCGTGGCCCCGGAGGGGGGTACTCCCTGGCGATGCCGGAGAATGAAATCACTATGGCGCAGATTATTGTTGCGGTGGATGAAAGCTATGATGCGACCAGCTGTGGCGGCGAAGGTCGTTGTAGTGGGGATATTTATCACTGCCTGACGCATGATTTATGGATGGAGCTGAGCGAAGATATCCATCAGTTTTTAGATGGCATCACGTTACAGGAAATGAAATCCCGACATGATGTGGTTGATGTTATTAATCGCCAGCATGGAAACAAACGAGAGCATGTTGAACAGAACATCTGATAAAGAAGATAGCGAGCTACCCTCTGAGAAGCGGGTTAAGCTGGCCGTTGACTTATAAATGCCGGTTTATCTGGATCATAATGCGACAACACCACTAAGTGCGGCGGTTGTTGAGGCCATGATGCCCTATATGACAGGTGTCTATGGCAATCCATCCAGTGTGCACCGATATGGTCGAACAACCCGGGATGCAATAGAGCTGGCGCGCCAGCAGGTGGCACAGTTGACAGGGGCTCAGGCCAGCCAGGTAATATTTACATCAGGGGGTACAGAAGCGAATAACCTGGCACTGAAAGGTGTGCTGGACAGTTTACCCGTTTCTGCGTTTGCGGTTAGTGCAATAGAGCATAACTCAGTGCTTGAACCGGCGCGTTTACTGCACCGGCGTGGTTGGCAAATGGATGTTATTGGTGCTAATGGCGCAGGTGTAATTACCGTAGAGTCATTAAAGGCATGCCTCAGTGAAGGTACGAAATTTGTCTCTATTATGAGCGCAAACAATGAGACAGGTGCGTTACAGGATATCGTCTCACTTTGCAAAACGGCCAGAGCGATGGATTCAGACCGGGTGTTTCATACGGATGCCTGCCAGATGGCCGGAAAGTTGCCGGTTGATTTTGCTCATCTGGGCGTTGATTTGCTGAGCCTGTCCTCACACAAACTTTATGGCCCTCAGGGTGCAGGTGCGCTGGTGGCAAAACGAAATATTGATTTGTCGGCGCAGATGCTAGGCGGTGGCCAGGAAAAGCAGAAACGCAGTGGTACTGAAAATATCGCCGCACTGGTGGGTTTTGGTGCGGCAGCTGAACAGGCTGCTGAGAAAATGCAACAGCGTCAACTTGCGGCGCAGGTATTACAGAAGGCACTCATTGAGCGTTTGAAGGTGTTTGGGGGTATTGAAATCTTTTCGATAGCCGCGCCTCGTCTACCTAATACGGTGCAGTTTTCGCTACAGGGCATTGAGGGTGAAGCATTGTTGATGCTATTAGATAAAAAAGGCTTTGCGGTATCCAGTGGTTCAGCCTGTGATAGCGCGCATACCGAGCCCAGCCATGTGTTACTGGCAATGAGTGTAGCGGCTGAAACGGCCAGAGGTGCGATTAGAGTGAGCTTTGGTGAGCAGAATACAAATGAAGACGTGTCTCGGTTTATTGAGTCACTTAATGATATACGACAACAATTTAATTGAAGGTTTAGTACTGTGAGCGAGATAAAACTACCCATCTATTTTGATTATTCAGCTACCACCCCGGTAGATGAACGTGTAGCAGAGGTTATGAAACATTATCTGACAGTGGACGTTGCTTTTGGTAACCCGGCATCACGCAGTCACAGTTTTGGCTGGGCTGCTGATGATGCGATTGACGCTGCTCGTGGGCACATTGCTGCATTACTGAACTGTGACACACGAGAAATTGTATGGACCTCGGGGGCAACAGAATCCGATAATCTTGCAATTAAGGGCGTGGCACATTTTTACCAGAAAAAAGGCAGGCACATTATTACCTGTAAAACTGAGCATAAAGCGGTGCTTGATACCTGCCGTCAGCTGGAACGCGAAGGCTATGAGGTGACATACCTTGATCCTGAACCTGATGGCCTTATTGACCTTAACAGGCTTAAAGCCGCACTGCGAGATGACACCATTCTGGTGAGCATTATGCATGTTAATAATGAAATAGGGGTTATTCAGGACATCGAAGCGATAGGTGAAATGTGCCGTGAAAACAAAACCCTGTTTCATGTGGATGCGGCACAGAGTGCGGGTAAAGTTGCAATTGACCTGAGTCAGCTAAAAGTTGACCTGATGAGTTTCTCTGCACATAAAATATATGGTCCTAAAGGGGTTGGTGCGTTGTATGTGCGGCGTAAACCGCGCGTGCGTATTGAAGCACAGATGCATGGTGGGGGCCATGAGCGGGGTATGCGCTCGGGCACACTGGCGACTCACCAGATTGCGGGCATGGGTGAGGCATTCCGTATTGCAAAACTGGAAATGGACAGTGAAAATGCGCGTATTCTGGCACTTAGAAACCGTCTTTATAATGGTTTTAAGGATATGGAGGAAGTGTATGTGAATGGTGATATGGATCATCGGGTGACCGGTAATCTTAATATCAGTTTTAATTATGTTGAAGGTGAAAGCCTTATTATGGCGCTTAAAGATATCGCGGTGTCCAGTGGGTCTGCCTGTACCTCTGCCAGTCTTGAGCCGAGCTATGTTTTAAGAGCGCTTGGGCGCAGTGATGAGCTGGCTCATAGCTCGCTTCGCTTTAGTGTGGGGCGCTATACGACTGAGGAGGAGATTGATTATACTATTGAGCTGGTGAAAAATGCAGTGGATAAGCTTCGCGGCCTTTCTCCGCTCTGGGATATGTTCAAAGAAGGCATAGACCTGAACAACGTAGAATGGGCCGCCCATTAAATGGCTGATTTTGCCGCGATAGCGGCGTTGCGTTAGCTGCTTAAAGTGCGTCGCCTGTAAAACACAGGCTCTCACACCTTTAAACAGCCAACGCGCCTTGCTCTCACGACAAACTCAACCATTTAATACGCTGTTTGAAAAGTCTGGGATGCCGAGCCTGCAAGGATAGTTTTACGGCGACTTTTCAATTGTGGGTATCCTTATCTACTCGTTTCAGTAGATCGGGTGCTTAACTTACGGGTATTGCGAACGAACCCCGGCATATTGCTAAATCAGGCTGTGAAAAGTAAATCGAAGTCATAAACAGGCACTTTGCTATTCAGATATACGCATTTGTCTGAAAGTGAGATAATGCACGTAATAGCTGATTAAACAGCTGATTAATGATCAATTTAAGACCAGGAGAGTGAACAATGGCCATTACCATTACCGAACAGGGCGCTAAACGTGTCAATGAATTCCTTGCTAATCGAGGCAATGGCCTGGGGGTGCGCCTCGGCGTAAAAACAACCGGCTGCTCCGGAATGGCCTATGTCATAGAGTTTGTTGATGAAATCAATGAAGGCGAAGATGAACGCTTTGAAAGCAATGGCATCACCATTGTTGTCGATAAAAAAAGCCTGGTCTATATCGATGGAACTGAAATGGATTTTGTTAAAGAAGGCCTGAATGAAGGCTTCGCTTTTAAAAATCCAAATGAAAAAGATGCCTGTGGATGTGGTGAAAGTTTTACGGTCTAACATTCCCGGAATACGCCCGACGATAATTAACAGATTATTTAATACACCCTTTAGAGTATTTCTTTAAGTTAAATTCATTATGTCTGATTCTATTTTCAAACAAAATTATTTTGAAATTTTCGCTATTCCAGTCTCTACAACGCCGGATTTAAATCAGCTTAAAGAATCTAATCGCGAGCTTCAGCAGAAAGTTCACCCCGATCGCTTTGCTAATAGCTCAGATGAAGAACAACGCAGAGCCATGCAGATTACCTCTTTAATCAACCAGGCTTTTGAAACCATTACCAGCCCCGCATCAAGGTTACAATATATGCTAAGTCTTAAAGGTGTTGATATGAATGCGGAAACGGATACCATAATGGACGGCGCATTTTTAATGACACAAATGGAGCTGCGTGAAGACATCGCGGATGTGCGCAGTCAGTCAGACCCTCTGGATGTGCTGGATACAATGCGCTCGGATCTAAAAAACGAAGCCGCCGAACTTTTAATGAGTTTTGATCATGCCTACCAGCAGAATGAGCTGGATACAGGGCGCGAAATTGTTCGTAAGTTACAGTTTTTAAACAAGGCGCAAAAAGAAATAAGTGACATCACAATACAACTGGAAGATGAGTTGATTTAATGGCTTTACTACAGATATCGGAACCCGGACAGTCAACAAAGCCACATGAGCACCGCTTTGCAATTGGTATTGACCTGGGCACCACTAATTCTCTGGTCGCAACCGTGCGCAGTGGCCATGCAGATACCCTGCCGGATGTCGAGGGCACACACCTTTTGCCATCCGTTGTTCAATACCAGAACGGTGCCGTTCTGGTGGGTGAGCAGGCTAAAATGCATCTGGTATCAGATCCGAAGAACACGATTTCTTCTGTTAAGCGCCTGATGGGACGAGGTCTTGAAGATTTAACCACCTCGGCTAATTATCTGCCGTATGCGTTTATCCAGACGGATGCCGCTGTGCCCACCATTCAGACAGTAGCGGGTGCAAAAACCGCCATCGAAGTGTCTGCCGATATCTTAAAAACATTAAAGCATCGGGGTGAGAAAACCCTCGGCGATACACTGGAAGGTGCCGTTATTACCGTGCCAGCATACTTTGATGATGCGCAACGCCAGGCAACAAAAGATGCCGCAACCCTGGCCGGCCTGAAAGTATTGCGATTACTGAATGAACCCACTGCGGCAGCAGTAGCCTATGGCCTGGACAGTGGCGCTGAAGGGATTGTTGCCGTTTATGATCTGGGTGGCGGTACCTTTGATATCTCAGTTATGCAGTTAAAACAGGGCGTTTTTGAAGTGCTGTCTACTGGCGGCGACAGTGCCCTTGGGGGGGATGATTTTGATCATGCCATTGCACAATGGATTATGCAGCAGGCAGGTGTACAGGCAGAGACCCTGAGTGCCAGTATGCACCGGCTGGTATTGCGCGAAGCTTGCAGTGCAAAAGAAAAGTTAAGTGAAAAGCCAGCCGTTGATATATCGATTAAGTTCTCCGATAACCAGAGCTGGCAGGGCACATTAAGCACCGAGGTGCTCAATCAGTTAATTGATCCGCTAATTAAAAAAACCATTATGTCCTGTCGGCGGGCTTTAAGAGATGCTGATCTTGAAAAAAATGAGGTAATGGATGTGGTGATGGTGGGTGGTTCGACCCGTAGCCTGCGCGTGCGTGAAAAAGTCGCCGATTTTTTTGCCACAGAGCTTAAGCTGAGCATTGATCCTGATCGTGTTGTTGCCATAGGCGCTGCCATTCAGGCAAATGCTCTGGTGGGTAATGACCCGGATGGGAATTTATTGCTAATGGATGTGCTGCCACTGTCGCTGGGGCTGGAGACAATGGGCGGGCTAACCGAGAAAATCATATCACGCAATACACCCATCCCGGTTTCACGTGCTCAGGACTTCACTACTTATAAAGATGGCCAGACGGCAATAGCAGTGCATATCGTGCAGGGCGAGCGTGAGCTGGTGGATGACTGTCGTTCGCTGGCACGCTTTGAACTGCGAGGTTTTCCAGCACATGTGGCAGGGGCGGCAAGAATCAGGGTGATGTTTCAGGTGGATGCAGACGGTCTTTTAAGTGTTTCTGCATGTGAGGAAACCTCTAAAATAGAAGCCAGTGTAGAGGTTAAGCCCTCTTATGGCCTGAGCGATACTGAAATTCAGAGCATGTTACAGGCCTCAATGGATCTGGCAGAAGAGGATAAAAATGCCCGCAGTTTACGAGAACAGCAGGTAGAGGCGGATCGAGTCATTGAAGCCATTGACTCGGCCATTGCAGATGATGGTGATGAAATGCTGGGCGCAGAAGAAAAAGCGCTTATAATAGCGGCGCGTTCAGCGCTTGTGGCGATGCGTCATAATGCCACTGAAACTCGCCAGTTAAAAGAGGCCATGCTAAACCTTGAAAAAGCAGGTGCCGGGTATGTAGCACGGCGCATGAATGCCAGTGTAACAAAATCAATGGCCGGGCATAAAGTTGAAGAGTTTAAATAGTCACAGTCTGTTAACCGATTAATGACTACTGGTATTCATTTCAGGTGATCCATTAGCAAGTCGATAGATATTAGTAAAGAGAAGATAGAGAAAATGCCACAGATTATTTTTCTACCCCATGAAACACTTTGTCCAGAAGGTGCTGCATTTGATGCACTGCCCGGTGAAACGATTTGTGATGCTGCATTGCGTAATGATATTGATATAGAGCATGCCTGCGAGAAGTCCTGCGCCTGCACAACCTGTCATGTTTATGTACGTGAGGGCGGAGCGTCGTTAAATGAAAATACCGATGATGAAGATGATATGCTGGATAAGGCCTGGGGTCTGGACCCGGATTCGCGCCTGAGCTGTCAGACCGTTGTGGCAGAAGTCGACCTGGTCGTTGAATTGCCAAAATACACAATCAATATGGTTTCTGAAACGCATTAGGGAGCAAGACTATGGGCTTTAAATGGACAGATACACTGGATATTGTGATTGATCTGGATGAGAAGCACCCCGATGTAGATCCGCAATATATTCGTTTTACAGACCTGCATCAGTGGGTTTGTGAGCTGGAGGGGTTTGATGATGATCCTGAATCCTCCAGTGAAAAAATTCTGGAAGCCATTCAGATGACCTGGATTGATGAGAAAGACTGAGACTAATCCAGGCTAAAGGATCGAGGCCCTGCACCACGCCGTCCAGGATGAAATGAGCGCATTAATGCACCGAAGGCCCGTGAAGTGTTCTGTTTCACATAAAAATACCCCTAAAATCAGTGTTTTATCCAGTTATTCAGTTATAATGTATGGTTTGAATGCCGAATAACCTGAGAGCTTTGTGAGTACACCGATAAATTTCCCGCATATTGAAAAAACCAATCTTCTGGGCCTGAACCGCCAGGATATGGAGATTTTTTTTAGCGACCTGGGCGAAAAGGCTTTTCGCGTGTCTCAGGTAACGAAGTGGATTCATCAGCTGAATGTGTCAGATTTTGATCAGATGACCAATATTAGCAAAGCACTGCGCGCTCAGCTAAAAGAAAAAGCCTGTATTGAACCCCTTAAGGTGACACATGATCAGCTCTCCAGGGACGGTACGCGAAAATGGGTGATGGAACTCGCTGACAGCAATCAGATTGAAAGCGTTTATATACCCGAAGATGACAGAGGGACGCTGTGTATTTCATCTCAGGTCGGTTGTGCGCTGAGTTGCAGTTTTTGTTCAACGGCACGCCAGGGTTTTAGCCGGAATTTAAATGTAACCGAAATACTGTCTCAGGTATGGCTGGCTAATCGTCTATTGAGCGAAGAAAAAAAACCTGGCCGAAAAATCACAAATGTTGTTTTTATGGGCATGGGTGAACCCCTGCTTAATTATGAAAATGTTATGAAGGCCATTGATGTGATGCTTGATGATTTTGCTTATGGCCTGAGCAAACGACGAATAACCGTCAGTACAGCGGGTGTCGTTCCTGCAATGGACAGACTGGCAGAGCGCCATGATGTCCAGCTGGCGATTTCTCTACACGCTACCCGCGATGATTTACGTAATGAGCTTGTGCCTGTCAATAAAAAGTATAATCTTGAGCAGCTAACAGATGCCTGCCGTCGCTTTATGTCAAAGCGATCGTCCCGATCCCGGCTAACCATTGAATACGTTATGCTGGCGGGTGTAAATGACAGCCGAGAGGATGCAGAGGCGCTGATTAAACTGCTGGATGGCATATCGGTATTAATTAACCTGATTCCCTTTAATCCTTTTTCTGAATCGGGATACATGACCTCTTCAAATAATGCCGTGCGCCGCTTTCAGGATTGCCTGATGAAAGCCGATATAACCACCGTGATACGCAAAACACGGGGCGATGATATTGATGCCGCCTGTGGTCAGCTCGTGGGTAAGGTGGTAGATAAGAGCAGGCGTGGTCAGAAATTCAAAGAACCTGGATACGGAATGAATTCATGAAGTATTTTAATAAAGCACTCATTGTATTACTGGTATCTGTATTAAGCGCCTGTGCCGGCCCGACACCGAAGGAAGTAGAGGATGAGCGGGTTGATAAAGAGGGGGCGGTTATTAATGCACAGTTAGCCGGCGGATACATTCGCCGTGGTGATCTTGAAATTGCAAAGGAAAAGCTGCTTAAATCAATTAAATTAGATAGCACATATGTTCCCGCTTATACAACGATGGCGGTGCTGATGACGATGATTAATAAACCCATAGAAGCGGAAAACTACTATCTTCAGGCATTAGATCTTGATCCTGAAAACCCGGAGCTGTTGAATAACTACGGTACTTTTTTGTGTAAAAATAAAAAATACAGCGAAGCCTTTGAGATGTTTGATAAAGTATTGGCTAATTCATTTTATGAAACTCCCGAAGTAGTACAGGAAAATTATGGTTACTGTTTATTGCAGAATGATAAGCCGGATTATAAGGCGGCAGAAGAGCATCTTCGCCAGGCACTAAAGGCTAACCCAGAACAGGCTTCTGCGTTGCTTGCTATGGCAGAGCTGGGTATAGCAACAAAAAAATACCTGATGGTGCGCGCATATACACAACGCTACCATGCGCTTGCCCGGGCCAGTGCCCACAGTTTGTGGGTTCAGATACAGGCAGAGCATGCGCTTAATGACAGGAAATATTTTCTGCAGCTCTCTAAAAAGTTAATGGAGCACTTTCCTCGCTCGAATGAGGCGAGTTTGTTGATGAAATTACCGCCATTATGACAACTTCCGAGCATAATTTGGAGAAAAACAACATGGACAGGCAGGCACATCATAAAAGTGATGTGGATAGTTTGCTGAGCAAAAAAGAATTTGGCAGCGAGTTGAAACAGGCACGCAGGGCATTGTCAATGTCGATTACGGATGTGGCGGATAAATTGCTGGTTTCAGAGGATATTATAAAGGCGATTGAGAACTCGCAGTCCGATAAATTGCCTGCACTGACCTTTACCAAAGGATATATTCGCAGTTATGCCCGCCTGGTTGCAATACCCGCCGATAAAATAATCAGCGCCTACCTGAGCGTTGCTCCTGAGCAAAGCTCATCGTTATCATCTCGTACAGCTTTGCCCTCACAGGCTTCAAGTAATCATTTTTTTATTCAGGTAATTACGATAGCGGTTGTTGTGTTTGCCGTGGTGGGTTTTTTTTTCTGGGTTTTTCAAACGGATTTCAGCTTGCATAAGCCTGATATTGCTCAGGATGATGTGCAGGCAGTAAGCGCCCAGCCCGATTCTCTTGTAACAGAGGTGATTAGCTCAGATACGGATGAATTACCGGATAAACCCGTGCTGCTTAAAACAGATTCCAGCCAGCAAAATACTCAGCGGCCTGTTGTTGTAAATGAAGTGGCTAAACGCGCACCTGTGCTCAACAATAAACGCGATGCTGATGAAAGCCACAGTGAGGTATCTGCCGGTAGAGAGGGAACCGTTGCTGGTGATATAGACAAAACCACAGTGATTAAGCCGCTGGTTTTAACCGCGATTAAAGCATCGTGGGTAGAGGTAAAAGATGCACATGGCCTGCGATTATATTATCAGCTGCTTGATGCAGGCAAAGAAATCAGCTTGCAGGGTGTGCCGCCGTACGCCGTGTTTTTAGGCAATGCACGGCAGGTGCGCGCTGAAATAAATAATGAAATCGTGGCCTTTGATCAACTGCTTGTCGGTAACAGAAAAACAGTGCATTTAATCATTGAAGCGGATGCGCAGGTACGGCTGGGCAGGCGGCCATAAGTTGCAAAAATTACAACGGGTATTATTAAATTCAATTTAAACACTATTAAAATATATGTCAAACAAGAAACAAAAGAATAAAATTAACTGCATACGGGGCATGCATGATATTCTCCCTCACCAGTCGCCTCTCTGGCATTTTTTTGAAAACAGGGTCAAAAAACTGCTGCAGACATACACATACTCAGAAATACGCATGCCGGTGGTTGAATCAACGGATCTTTTCTGTCGTTCAATTGGCGAAGTCACCGATATTGTTGAGAAAGAGATGTATACCTTTGATGATAGAAACGGTGACAGCCTGACCCTGAGACCAGAAGGCACCGCCAGCTGTGTACGTGCTGGCATTCAACATGGCCTGCTTCATAATCAGCAACAACGCCTCTGGTATATGGGCCCCATGTTTCGTCATGAACGCCCGCAGAAAGGTCGATATCGACAGTTTCACCAGGTCGGCGTTGAAACATACGGTATGTCGGGGCCCGATATTGATGCTGAACTTATATTAATGACAGCGCGTCTATGGAAACAGCTGGGTCTGGAAAACATTCGTCTTGAGCTAAATACGCTCGGCAGTTCAGCGTCTCGCAAGGCTTATCGAGAAGTACTACTGGCTTATCTTAATCAGCATATTGAGGTTCTTGATGAAGATTCATTACGCCGTCTTCATTCTAACCCGTTGCGTATACTGGACAGCAAAAATCCGACGATGCAATCAATGATTGATGCCGCCCCCAGCCTGATGGATTATCTGGATGAAGAATCCAGCATACATTTTAAGCAGCTAACAGCGATACTGGACAGTGCCGGGATAGAGTACACCCTTAATACCCGTCTGGTGCGAGGGCTTGATTATTACTGCAAGACGGTTTTTGAGTGGGTGAGCGATTCATTAGGCGCTCAGGGCACTGTGTGCGCGGGTGGGCGATATGACGGACTGGTTGAACAGCTCGGCGGGCGGGCAACACCGGCAGCTGGATTTGCTATGGGAGTAGAGCGATTGCTGACACTACTTGAAGATGCGGGCCAGCAGGTAGATAATGCAGCGGATATTTTTGTTGTCTTACAGGGTGATAAAGCACAACTTGAAGGAGTGTCTGTGGTCGAAAACCTTCGAAATGAGCTGCCCGATGTCATCCTCCGGGTAAACTGTGGCGGTGGATCCTTTAAAAGCCAGATGAAAAAAGCGGATAAATCAGGCGCTAAAATTGCTCTGATACTGGGTGAGGATGAGATGTCCAGTGGCATGGCAGGCATTAAGTTTTTGCGGGAAAATATCGAGCAGACATCTGTGGCACAGGTGGATCTTGCACATAGCCTTAAGCAGGCGCTTTGAAATGCTATATAAACACCCATTCTTATAACACAGAATGGTGGATTTTACGGGTGAGTTAAATGGCTGACCCTGTCATTATTAAACTAAAGAGATAAGAGAGACATTATGGATTACGAAACAGAAGAACAGCAACTGGAAGCCATTAAAAGCTGGTGGAAAGAAAATTCCACGATGATCGTGGGGGGCATTAGTCTGGGTGTGGTGGCCATTTTTGGCTGGCAATACTTTCAGAGTCAGTCTGCTATACACGCAGAAAGTGCGAGTATTCTGTATGAACAGGTGCTGATGGGGGCGAAGAACCCACAGGCGAGTGCAGACTCTCTCAGTGATCAACGGGCAAAAGTGAACCAGCTGGAAGCCGAATTTAAAGACACGCCTTATGCCAGTCTCTCTGCGCTTGTCGTTGCCCGGCAGCACATCAATGCCGGTGAAATGGAGCAGGCAGAAAAGCAGTATCAATGGGTTATTGCCAATACTCGGCAGGATGAAATGAGGTATCTGGCTAAAATACGCCTTGCACGGGTCTTACTGGGGACTGAGAAAACAGACCAGGCGCTGGCCATCTTAAATGAAAGCTATCCCGAGAGTTTCAGTGGCATGGTGCTTGAACTGAAAGGTGATGTTTTACTATCTCAGGGCTTACATGAACAGGCAAAAGCGGCCTATACCCAGGCACAATCTTTATCCACCAGACCCAGCCGATGGCTTAAGCTGAAAATTGATGATCTGGGTGGCCTGGTAAAACAGATGACTGGCGCAATTGAACCCTCAGCATGACACGTTATTTCTTTATTATCGTGCTGGCATCCACTCTGCTGGCCTGTGGGGATTCAGATAATACGGAGCCGCCGGCTGAGCTAGTTGATTTTGAGCCATCACTTGAAGTGAATGAATTGTGGAGCGTGGATACTGGAGCGGGGGTTGAGCAGTTATATGTAAAGCTGTTTCCGTTGATTTTAGAAAAAACGATTGTTGTAACTGACCGCGAAGGCCGTGTTAGCGCCTATAATTCTGAGGATGGCAGTGAGCTCTGGCAAACGGAACTCAATATTGTCGTTAGCGGGGGTGTGGGTGGTGATGAAGATCATCTGGTGGTGACCAGCAGAAATGGCAATGTTTATCTGCTGGACAGTAAGGGTGAGCTGTTGTGGAATGTTGATGCCAGCTCAGAGGTGCTCATGCCCGCAGAAATTTCAGCTGAGCAAATTATTATACGCTCGGTTGATGGTCGTATATCGGCGCTTGCTCTGCAAGATGGCAGTGAGAAATGGTCCTACAAGCGTGATGTTCCGGCGTTAACCCTGCGTGGGAACAGCTCGCCGCTTATTAAGCAGGGCTATATTTTTAATGGGCTTGATAATGGTCGGCTGGTTGCACTCGATTTGCTTGATGGTCATTCGGTATTTGATATACCGGTTGCCACGCCTGCAGGGCGTTCAGAATTAGAGCGTCTTGTAGATATCGATGGGCATTCAACGATTGTTGACGACACACTTTATATGGCCAGCTATCAGGGGAAAGTCGTTTCAATTGATATTAGAAGAGGCCAGCTTAACTGGAGCCGGAAACTGTCCACTTATAGTGGTGTGGAGCACTCCTATTCAGGGCTTTTTCTAAGTGATGATAAAGATCATATCTGGGCGCTGGAAGCCAGTAATGGGGCGACGCTCTGGAAGCAGGAAAAATTGCAGTCACGCGGCATTACACGGCCTGTGGTAATGGGTAAGGCACTGGTGGTTGCTGACTTTGAAGGCTATATTCACTGGCTTTCAGCATTTGACGGGCATTTTCTGGCAAGAATAGATACGGATGATTCTGGCGTTATCGTGCCCCCTGTTGTACATAATGAGCGCCTGTATATTATTACCCGTGACGGTGAATTATCTGCATTTGAGGTTAAAGCAGTCGATGATGAGTCAGAGAGTGATAAGTCAGAGAGTGATGAGCCAGAAAGTGATGAGTGAGAAAGGTTAAATATTTCAGTCGGGTTGCCTGACAATTAAGGGTTGCCTGACAATTAAATAGTAATGTTAAAGGGTAAGGATAAATATGAGCACAAAACGAATCAGTATTCTAGAAATTTTATTATGGATATTTGTACTTATCCTTATTCTTCTATCATTCACCCCGTTTGCACTGGGCTTTAAGATAAAGGCTGATTATACCCGGCTGGTTACCGATATGGCTGAAATTCTGCAGGTTGATTTGCAGATACTAAACTACGAGCAGGGATTATTTTCATCTGAAGCCACGCTTGCTATAAAATTACCCGATAAGCAGATAAGCATAAAATTTAAGGAAGAAATTGTCCACGGACCGATTTATTTTGGTGTGTTAAGCCAGGGCCGATCGCCACTGGTTGCCGCAGTGGTTAAAGGTCAGATAGATATCTCGGCTGAAAAACAGGTGATGGTCCAGAAAGTGTTTGTGAATAAGGTGCCGCTTGTTTACCAGCACATCATTGATTTTGCGGGCGATGTTGAAACCCAGGCCTATATTCCTTCAGTGAACACCTCATTTAACGACGATGAAGGGACGGTATCTGTTCAGTCCTCAGGCATGGTTATTAACGAGCATTTTTCGGCTGCGAGCAGGCAATTATCGGGTGATGCAAAAATTCCGACGCTTAAAATAAAAACACCGACTTATTCAATCAATGTTGATGGTATCAATCTAAGCTTTTCGGGGGGGATAGGAAAAAATCAGATTGTTATTGGTGATTCCGTGATTTCACTTAATCTGTTTGATATTGTTTCAGGTGCAGAGCAATTTACTCTGCGCGACTTCACGATCAGGTCGATTACTTCGGAAACGGGCAATCTAATTAGTTCAGGCAGTAATATCAGTGCCCTGGAAGTGTTTGCTTCAAATCAGAAATTCGGCCCGATTAAACTGGATTTAAATCTGAACGGTGTCAGTGCGCAGGGCCTGAATCAGCTGCAGGTTATTCAGGATGAAGTGGCTGAAATGAAGGAGAAGGGCTTACCCGAGGAACAGATTAACAGTATGATGACTGGTCAGATTATGGGGGTTATACCCGAACTGATCAGGCAGGCAGAAGTAAAAATTGATCCGTTGTCGATCAGCAGTGAGCTGGGTAAGCTTGAGGCGAATATGGACTTTGCGCTTCAGGGCATTGATGCAGATACGCCGGCTGATCCCATGTTTCTGCTTGGCGCGGTGAGCATGGATTTAAATGTCTCCATTGATGAGCCGCTATTAAAGCAGTTTGTAACCTGGCAGCTGAAAAGCAGTGATCAGGCGAGTGCTTATCAGGGGTCTGAGCAAAGCAGAGCTGTCGAGGCTGGCATTCCTCTAAATCAGAAGGTTACGGAAAATATACAGGGCATGGTTGATGAAAACTGGCTGAAAAAATCCAGAGGCGTTTATACCAGCAAAATCAGCATGCACCAGGGGGAATTGCTCATTAATGAAAAACCTGTCGATCCGATGCAACAGATTATGTCTTCAATGGGAGGCGTTGATCACTAGCGCGCCGTTTTGAAAAATTGCTGGCCGTTTAGTATGAGCGGGGTAGTCAAAAGCAAACCCTGATTTTTTCAGATTGATAGCGCTCGCCTCGCAGTCTATTAAAGAATAAGCTAAAATACCACTCGCAGGGCCAGAGGGCCCTGCGAATGGTATTTTAATCGATTAAAAGCGTCTCCCATAAAGATGATGTTCAATTTTTAATCCTGAAAAAATCAGTTGAGCGCCTTGAAGTGTGCTTCTGGGAGTACGGTTGATGTAATAAAAAAGTGAGTGAATGGCTCAGTCCTTCGCGATTTTTTTATATAACCGGGCGTGCTCCCAGAGATGCAATTCAGAGTGTGGTGTATTCACCAGATGAGTGATCTGTAACATCTGATAATACTAAATATTATCAGACACTTGCAGCACTATTGTGCGTTCAGCTGATTTTTTCAGGTTAACTCCTGGATAAACTATGTTACCCGTTATTGCCCTGGTGGGCAGACCCAATGTTGGGAAATCAACCCTTTTTAATGTGCTGACCAAAAGCCGAGATGCGCTTGTGGCGGACTATCCCGGGCTGACTCGCGATCGAAAATATGGTCATGGCCTGTTTAATGAAAAAAGCTATATTTTAATTGATACGGGAGGGTTAAGTGGTGAGTCCGAGGAGCTTGATGAACATATGGCCCGGCAGACCTTATTGGCGGTTGATGAGGCTAATATTGTGTTGCTGATGGTGGATGGGCGCTCAGGCATTACCGCTGCGGATGAAAGTATCGCCCGGCAAATTCGACGTCTGGGCAAAAATCTACATCTGGTTATTAATAAAACAGATGGTGTCGATATAGATCAGGCGATGTCTGATTTTGCCGGGCTGGGATTCCAGGATACATATCCGATTGCGGCAACCCATAAAAAAGGCGTTTCTCAGCTAATCGAAAGTCTTTTACATGACTGGCCTGAGTGGGAATCCGATGAAGAGAAAACCCGGGGTATCAAAGTGGCGGTTGTGGGCAAGCCCAATGTGGGCAAATCAACACTGATTAATCGAATACTGGGAGAGGAGCGGGTGGTAGTTATGGATATGCCGGGTACTACACGAGACAGTATCTATATTCCTTTTAAGCATGAAGGTCGTGAGTACACGCTGATTGACACAGCCGGTGTGCGCCGCCAGAGAAAAGTTAAGGAAAGCGTCGAAAAATTTAGTGTTATCAAAACTTTACAGGCGGTTGATCATTCAAATGTGACAATTATTATGATTGATGCCAGAGAGGGTATCAGTGACCAGGATCTGCATCTGCTGGGCTACACCATTGATTCAGGCCGTGCGTTGATGATTGTGGTTAATAAGTGGGATGGAATGGATGCCTACGATAAGGAAACGATAAAAGAAAACCTGCAACGTCGTCTGAGCTTTGTGCCATTTGCCGAAATATTTTTTATATCGGCCCTTCATGGCTCAGGTGTTGGCGTGCTCTATAAAGCGATAAACAGGGCATATGCCTCAGCGACTAAAAACCTGGCCACATCCGAGTTAACGCGCATTCTCGATAATGCAATACAGGCGCATCAACCTCCAGCCATTCGGGGACGGCGTATCAAACTCAGGTACGCCCATCAGGGTGGAATGAATCCACCCATTGTGGTTATTCATGGTAATCAGACCGATTTACTGCCCCAGTCCTACCTTCGTTATCTGATGAATCATTTTATCGATGCCCTGAAACTCAGGGGAACACCGATGCGTCTGGAGCTGAAAACCAGTGATAACCCATATGCAAGGCGCTCTACAGCTGCAAACAGATCCATTAAGAAACCAGGGAAAACCCCCTTTAAAACACATAAACGAAGAAGTAAAGTTAAAACAAGGGAGCATTCCCGACACAAATAAAATCAATAAACTTATTAATATCAATTAGATAGAATCTATACTTGTATCATAAAGTTTAATAAGTTACATTAATAATTGATTTTTTTAGATAAATATAAATTTGACCTGATTAAGTATTCACTATACTCTGCTCTCTGCAACTTGATCCTGGGGTTATTTAAAGCCATTATTAACGGCTAAACTGGATGGGCTAAATATGTAACAGGCGACATACTCTCTGATACTCCGTTTGCTCTTCTATAATGTCAGGAGGACAAATCCACCGAATGAAAATGTGGGGTTTGCAGAATGAGTATGTGTGCAGAGGATGAGTAGCAACACGCTGTAACGGGGCAATACAACAATCTTAATGAGGTCATGTAATGAAAAAGGCATTTATATATTCTACTTTGTTAGGGAGCACTATTATGGCTCATCCGGTAGAGGCAATTGAACTTGATGGTTTCCTGACGGCTGGTTTTGCTGTTCATAACCAGAGTCAGGCAGATGGCAGCAAGGTGACCTACCTTGATGAAATAACGGATGATGTTACTTTTCTTCAGGATTCCAAGTTTGGTCTGCAGATAACAGCGGATATTGCAGAGGACATGCAGGTCGTCGCACAGATTCTGGCTTCAGCGGTTGATGAAAACTATAGTATGGATATTGAGTGGGCTTATCTTGATTATGTTGCAGGGGAGTCGACCAATATTCGAGCAGGGCGTATTAAACAACCTGTTTTTCTTATTTCAGATTACCTTGAAGTCGGTTATGCCTATCCCTGGATCAGGCCACCGGCAGAGGCGTATAGCAATATGCCAGTGGACAGCATCATTGGGGTTCAGCTACTTTATCAGGCCAATATTGGGGGTATGACATTGGGTGTGCAACCCTATTTTGGCTCAAATTCAGAAGATGTTCCCGGTGTTAATTCGGTTGAGTTTTTTGCAGATAATTACTTTGGCATGGCACTCCGCCTTGAAAACCGTTCATTTACCTTTCAGCTCAGCTCATTCCAGACAGATGTGTCGACTATTGATTCGGCGGGGGGGATTTTAAACAGCGAAGGCTCTGCTGTGCTTTCAGTGGCGAGTTTATCCTGGGATATTGCAAATTTCGTTGGCTATACGGAATACACTATTCGAGATATTAAAGCCGATCAGAACACGCTAACCCCGGGCAGTGGATTTAATGCGACCCCCTTTGACGCACTGTTTTCAGATCAGGATGGCTATTATGTGACGCTGGGGTACCGAATAGGCAAGTATTTACCCCATGTTACATTTGCGACCATTGACTCTGACCCCGCAGGTCCGTATGGATGTGTTGATACCACAGATGCAACCACCTGTGGTCCATCTCAGGGCGCTCGTCAGGACTCAATAACCATTGGCCTGCGCTATGAGTTAAATGAAACAGCTGCGCTGAAAATCGAATTCCAGCAGATTGAGCTTGAAAATAATGTCGGTAATTATGGGCTGTTTCAGCCTTTTTCCCTTAATGATCCTTTAAACTCTCCCTCGGCACTGCTGGAAGATAAAACTTCTTTGCTTAGTGTGGCGGTAGATGTGATTTTCTAACAGAATCTGGCATACCCTGTAAAGAGTAGCGTAGCGTATCGGCTGCTCTTTACATTCACGAAACATCATGATCCTGGATCAGTGATGGTTTTTTTCTTATTTGTACACAGTCAATATGCCGCGTAAAAAAAGCAGTTCTGCTAAAACAACAGTTAAACGAGCCCCTGTAAAAAGAAAACAGATTAGAAGAAAACCGTCTGCTAAAAAAGTACCCGGAAAAAAATCCTCTGCAGCCCGGGCATCAACAAAAAAAACAGCCCGAAAAAGAAAAGGCGTTAAAGCAAAGGGCAGCTCACGATGGCTGCGCATTCTATTAAGCCGGTTGTTTTTAAGCAGTGTGGCCGCAGGGGCCGTCTTCTTCAGTTTTTATCTTTTATATTTAAATATTATTATTACCGATAAGATGTCGGGGCGTATCTGGTCACTGCCCTCTCATGTGTATGCCCGACCATTAGAAATATATCAGGATAAATGGCTGACGATTGAGGATTTTAAATATGAGTTAGGCATATTAGATTATCAGAAAGTCCTGAACCGACCTGAAAATCCGGGTGAATACCGTATTTTAAATGCTTTCCACTTTGAAATTATAAGTCGAGATGCGGTTTTCTGGGATGGCAGAAGAAAATCGCAGGGGCTCAGGCTGACTATTAATAACAACCATATACAAAATCTGCATGAGCTGTACTCAGATCAGCCCATTTCACTGTTTCGTTTTGAAGCAGCGAAAATTGCAGGGATTTATCCAGCTAAAAAAGAAGAACGCCAGCTTATCAAATTAGAAGATATACCCGATGGACTGGTGCTGGCATTGCTGGCGGTTGAAGACCGACGCTTCTATGAGCACCCGGGTCTGGATATTAAATCTATATTCAGGGCCATGCTGGCGAATATTATGGCGGGGAAAACGGTGCAGGGAGGGAGCACTCTGACACAACAACTGGTCAAAAATCTGTTTCTATCCTCAGAAAGAACACTGATTCGAAAAATCAATGAAGCCTTTATGGCGTTGTTGCTGGAGCTTAATTACGACAAGTCTGTGATACTTGAAACCTATATCAATGAGGTGTACCTGGGGCAGAGCGGTGCGCAGCAGATACATGGTTTTGAGCTGGCGAGCCAGTTTTATTTTGCACAGTCGCTTAATACCCTGAGCAAGGACAGGCTGGCTTTATTAGTGGGTCTGGTGAAAGGCCCCTCCTGGTACTCGCCCAGAAAACATAAAGTACGCGCCATTAAAAGGCGAAACCAGGTGCTTCAGCTGATGTTTCGTGAAGGTGTTCTGTCTTCCGCTCAGCTCACAAAATTTAAGGCTCGCCCGGTTGGGCTGGCAAAAAAGCCCCGTTATGCAGCCAACCATTATCCGGCCATTGTTGATCTGGTGAAAAGACAGCTTAAGCAGGATTACGATGATGATGATTTAAAATCCACTGGCCTGAAAATATTTACCAGTATTGACCCGCTGATTCAGAAAAAGGCCGAAGCCAGTGTAAGAAAGTTGCTTCCGGCGCTTGAACGCCGTAAAAAGGAGGTTTCACAGTTACAGACATCCGTTATTGTGGCTTCCAGCCAGCAGGGCGAGATACAGGCAATGGTTTCTGATCGGAACCCTGACTTTCCCGGTTTCAACCGCTCTCTGGACGCGGTGCGCCAGATTGGCTCCTTAATAAAGCCGGCGATTTACCTGAGCGCATTACAGAAACCTGATAAATACACGTTGGCCAGCCTGCTTGATGACAGTCCGTTGCACATTAGAACCGCTAAAGATAAACGCTGGTCACCTAAAAACTATGATGGTAAGTTTGTGGGGCCGGTGCCGCTCTTTGAGGCCTTAAAATTATCACGTAATATACCGGCGGTACGTCTCGGTCTTGATGTTGGCCTGGAGGATATAGCCGATACCCTCAATAACCTGGGGATACACAGAACGATCCCTGTGTATCCCTCTCTGACTCTGGGTGCTTTTAGTCTCTCACCTCTGGAGGTGGCGAATATGTATCAGACATTTGCAGCCGGAGGATTTAATGTACCACTTAAAGTGATACGTGAAGTGTTGAATCGGGATGATGAGCCGCTTAAGCGCTACCCGTTGACACCTGAAAAAACACTGGATGAAAAATCGGTTTATCTGGTTAACTATGTGCTGAATCAGGTGACGAAATCAGGCACAGCAAAATCGCTCTCCGCGCAGATTTCTCAAAACCTGGCCGGTAAAACCGGCACTACCGATGATTTGCGTGACAGCTGGTTTGCCGGTTTTTCCAATGATCGGCTGGCGGTGGTGTGGATGGGGCGTGATGATAATACCAGTATGGGCCTAACAGGCTCTTCCGGCGCGTTGCGACTGTGGACGGATATTATGAAAAAGCTGCCGGTGTCCAGTCTGTCGCTAGACCCGCCCACAGGTGTGGAACTGCGCTGGATAGACGCGAAAAGCGGGGCTTTGTCTGATAAAAATTGTCAGGGTGCGGTAGAATTACCCTTTATTCATGGCTCAGCCCCAATAGAGAAAATCGAATGCGAGACCGGTGGATTCCTGTATCAGATAAAACGGCTGTTCAATTAACCGTGGCGCAGCTGTTTTCCTGCAAAATATTCATTGTGCTACCGGCACTATTAATGGTTCTGCTGGTTTCCAGTTGCGCCTGTGTACAGCCGGTTAAGACCCAGCCGGGCATATTGCCGGTTGCCGACAATAAAGGCATGCCGAGTGTTATTTCCAGTTTAATGGTGCAGGCCGATGAGCAATATATGCAGGGTGAATATGAAGCGGCGCTGGCCACGCTGGAAAGAGCGGTACGGATTAAGCCGCGATATGCAGAAATCTGGTCTCGTATGGCGCAGATTTATGCGCAAAAAGGTGATAGTAAGCAGGCAAAACAACATGCAGAACGCTCCAGTAGTTATATCAAAAATAACCCTGCATTAAAAAAATTCAATGACAGTTTTATACAGGCCGATGAATAGAGTACAACCATGAGCAAAGCATCAGAATTACTCGGTACTCATGGGCAGTTTGCAAATGCACTGGAGGGGTTTAAGGCACGTGAGGGTCAGCAGGCACTGAGTGCCGCCATTGAGCGCGTTATTGCAGACAAGCAGGTGCTGATTGCAGAAGCCGGAACGGGTATTGGTAAAACATTTGCCTATCTGGTACCCGCGATTATTTCAGCAGGCAAGGTCATTATCTCTACGGGTACGCGTCATTTGCAGGATCAGCTTTTCCACAGTGATATTCCGGTGGTGAAAAAAGCACTTAAAACTGATCTGGCCTGTGCCTTATTAAAAGGTCGGGCAAATTATCTTTGCCAGTATCGACTGGATACGGCTCACCAGCAGTCTTTTCTGACACGTGAAACAGAGGATCATCTGTCGCGAATTAAGCAGTGGTCAAAACAAACCGTTGCGGGTGATGTGGCTGAGATGTCGGAAATTTCAGAGGATGCACGGATCTGGCCACTGGTCACATCTACCTCGGATAACTGTCTGGGGAATGAGTGCGCTGAGTGGTCTAACTGCTTCGTTGTTAAAGCGCGCAAACAAGCACAGGATGCAGATATTGTTGTGGTAAATCATCATCTGCTATTGGCGGATATGGCCATTAAAGAAGAGGGTTTTGGTGAGCTGCTGCCCGCAGCGGACACCTTTATTATTGATGAGGCGCATCAACTGCCTGAGGTGGCATCGCGTTTTTTTGGTACCGGGTGCAGCAGTCGCCAGGTGAATAGTCTGATTGCAGATGCGATTGCAGAGCAATTAAAAGACGCGCCCGATATGCATGGCATTCGGGATGCCTGTGATCAGTTAAAAACCAGTAATGCGCAGTTTAGATTATCCCTTGGCGCAGATAAACAACGTGAAGCCTGGCATAAAATCATGCATAAGCCGTCATTGAAAAAGGATCAGCAACAACTTATAAGCGATCTTGAAGCATTGGACGAAGAACTTCATGTGGCTGCTGAGAGAGGTCGGGGGCTGGAGCAGTGTTACAGCCGGAGTGCGCAATTGCTTCAGCGGTTTAAAGCTTACGGGGATATAGAACAGGCGGAAAGTACTTCAATATACTGGTATGAGACCTTTGGTAAGGGCTATGTATTACATGCCACGCCACTGGATGTAGCGGCGTTATTCAAACAGCAGCGTGATGCTTTACCTGGCAGCTGGGTGTTTACTTCGGCGACACTGGAAGTGGGCAATGATTTTTCACATTTTGCACAACGCCTGGGGCTTGATAATTACCAGCAGGGCAACTGGAACAGCCCCTTTGATTATCAGCAGCAGTCACTATTGTATCTTCCCGAGCACTTGCCTGACCCCTCCAGCTTTGATTATACGGCAAAGCTGATTGAAGCTGCGATTCCGGTTTTACAGGCAAGCAATGGTCGTGCATTTCTGCTTTTTACCAGTTATCGTGCATTAAACGAAGCGGCTCAGTTGCTGGATCGAAAACTGGAGTATCCCCTTTTGATTCAGGGAAGCTTGCCCAAACACCAGCTGTTGCAAAAGTTCCGCCAGTCTGGCAATGCCATTTTACTGGGCACTGCCAGTTTCTGGGAAGGGGTTGATGTGCGTGGAGAAGCGCTCTCCTGTGTGATTATTGATAAACTGCCCTTTGCATCCCCCGGCGAGCCGGTGATGCAGGCAAGGCTGGAGGGCATTCGAAGTCGGGGAGGAAACCCGTTTATGGACTATCAGCTACCTCAGGCAGTTATCACCCTGAAGCAGGGGGCAGGGCGATTAATTCGTGATATGAACGACTATGGTGTCCTGATGATCGGTGATAATCGTCTAAGTACAAAGCGCTATGGAAAAATATTCTTACAAAGTCTACCCGATATGCCGGTGAGCAGCCGCCAGCTCGATGTTGATGCATTCTATACGTCATGGAAAGAGGCACCCTCAGTGGAACATGGCGGATGAAAATCCTCGCAGTGGATACTGCCACGCAAGCCTGTTCAGCCGCACTGTTTATTGATGGTGAAACGACTGCTGAATTCAGGCTGGCCCCCAGAGAGCATACGCAGCTGATTTTACCGATGGTTGAAAGCTTACTGCAACAGGCCGCTATAAAAATAGCCGATCTGGATGCGCTGGCTTTTGGCCGGGGCCCGGGGTCTTTTACCGGGGTGCGTATCGCAACCGGCATTGTTCAGGGACTGGCGTTTGCGCATAACCTGCCAGTACTAGCCATTTCGACACTGGCCTCGATTGCACAGCTGGCGGGTGATGAGCATCAACATAATAATGTGCTTGCCGGTATTGATGCACGCATGGGTGAAATCTACTGGGGCTGCTATCAGCGAGCAGATAATGGCCTGATGACACTCCAGGGTATGGAGCAGGTGTCCTCGCCAGAACAGGTAGAGCTAGTCGACACAGAGATAGACTGGCTGGGGGCGGGCACGGCCTGGCAAAGTTATTCTGAACCATTAGCGCTTAAATCAGGTTCGCATCTGAGCCTGCACTGTGCCGATTACCTTCCTGATTCACGCAGCATTGTGCAGCTGGCGGTGTCTGATTACCAGCAGGGGTTAGCGGTTGAGGCCGCGCAGGCACTGCCGGTTTATCTCAGAAATAATGTGGCTAAAAAATCCGCAAAAAAATAACCGAGCTGTCTTCTACTTGCTGATTAGCGACATAACCAGAGAAACAGCCAGCCCATGCATTCGTTTTTTATGGGGTGCTCCAGATAAGGGGAAAATTCCTGTTTTCAATCATCCTGTTCCCTTTCTGGCTGATTTAAAGTAATCTCCCCGATGGGGAACTAACCGTCAGCTTCTACTTTATGCGTTTGAGTACAGAGGTTATTTTAAAAAGCT
>UOFG01000002.1_pt1 | contig 27748 bp, 22 predicted proteins | sample 1988411 | NCBI WGS metagenome assembly UOFG01 (sample SAMEA4712194, study PRJEB27164) | hydrothermal vent metagenome | biome: marine basaltic hydrothermal vent biome; feature: marine hydrothermal vent; material: mineral | place: Pacific Ocean | collected 2011-06-14/2011-07-23 | depth 1689 m
GTTGTGCCGGGTTCGTGCCAGCCAGGGTAGTAATAATATTTAGCGGCTTTGTGCAAACCAAATGCCAGATCATTATAAGGGCCAACCCACTCAGTAGCATCTATAGCGCCGGTTTTTAATGAGGTAAAAATCTCGCCGCCAGGTAAACTGACGGGGGTGCCCCCCGCACGTTTTAATACCTCGCCACCCAGGCCGGGTATGCGCATTTTGAGGCCCTTTAAATCGGCGGTTGATTTAATCTGTTTATTAAACCAGCCAGCCATTTGTACACCGGTATTTCCCGCAGCAGCAGGTACCAGGCCAAAGGGTTCATACAACTCACGCCACAGTTCCATGCCGCCGCCATGATAGAGCCAGCCATTCATTTCCTGCGCAGTAAGGCCAAAGGGAACGGCAGAAAAAAACTGAGTGGCTTCGTTTTTACCTTTCCAGTAGTAAGACGCACCATGGCCCATTTGGGCCGTGCCCCTTGAAACGGCATCAAAAACCTCAAATGCAGGCACCAGTTCCTTCGCGCCATAAACCTTTACTTTTAAACGTCCCCCCGACATTTCGGTGATTAGTTTCGCAAGGTGGTTGGCACCAGAGCCAAGGCCGGGGAAATTTTTGGGCCATGTGGTAACCATCTTCCATTTTATGCGGGTTTTGGCCTCGATGGTTTGTGTGGTGAGAGCCGTTGTTGTTAGCAGGCTACTGGTAGCCGCTGCTTTTATAAAGTGTCTTCTTTTCATTGTTAGTTAGAAATCCGTTATAATAATTAAAGTTTAAAGTTATTGGGTGTTACGGGTTCTCAGAATCATTGCCGATAAAATTATCTACTCCAGCATCAGCTGCTGCGGGTGTAAGGAATTTTTCAACTTCATCCATAGATAAAGGTTGGCTAACCATATAGCCCTGTATTTGATTAATATTTATTGAGTGGAGATATTCATATGTTTTCACTGTTTCAACGCCCTTTGCAATGATTTCAATATCAAGTGAAGCGCAGAAAACTTTAATAGCTGGCAGTAATCTGTGAGCTTCCAGATTATGCTGTGCCTGCTGGATTAGTTGTGGATCTATTTTAACTGCATTTACAGTGCATTGAAGTAGTGAGTTAAGTGAAGAAGTACTGGAGCCAAAATCATCTATACAGATAAAAAAATTGCTGGCATGAATGTCTTTGAGAATTGCGCGTTGCCTACCGGTGATATTTATAAAGTCTTTTTCTGAAAATTCCAGCTCAATGGCGGAATGGTTAAATTCATATTTTTTGCATTGTATAATCAGCAGATTTAGCAGTTCGGAATCGATTTGAGACTGATTTATATTGATACTAATACGAGGGATGTTTAGCCCATTTTTAAGAAAAATCGAGTATTGTTCAAATGATTTTTCAATTATACGGTGCCCTATGGCTCCAATAAAGCCAGAATGCAGAGCATCAGGTAAAAAATGCTCTGGCAATAAAAGGCCATGCTCGGGGTGTTGCCAGCGAGCAAGTACTTCCAGTGATGTAAGCGTATTATCCTGTGAGTTAATTTGTGGAAGATATAAAATAAAAAACTGGTCTTCACGTAAAGCGATATGGAATTCTGCTTCCGACTGTAGCCACATGTTTGCAGCGCGGTTCATCTCCGGGCTGCTTAACTCAAAGTGACTGCCCGGGTGCTTTTGAGCAGTAGCCAGAGCGGTTTGTGCGCTGATAATAAGTTCATCTGCGTGATTGCTGTCATCCGGGTAGATACTGATGCCCATGGAAACAGCAAGATCAATGGAGTGATCGGATGTCTGATAAGTTTCAGACAGGGTGGAAAGCAACTTCTGAGCAACGATGCCCATTTGCTGAATGCTGTCCAGATCTTCAATTAATACAGCAAAATCATCGGAGTATAAATGGCTTACAGTATCGCTGTCGCGTGTATTGTAGCTTAATCTTCTGGATATAGCCTGTAATAGCTGGTCGCCAAGATCATATCCGTAGCTGGTGTTTATTAAAGAGAATTTTTTAAAGTCTATTAAAATGACTCCCAGTCGAGCTTTGTTTCTCTGAGCACGATCCAGCGCGTTCTGTAGCCGATCTATAAAAAGAGACCGGTTAGGCAACTGGGTGAGTTCTACGAAATGGACATTATTTTCCTGCTCGGATTTATGTCCATAGTTCGGTGAGAGCATGACAACGTAACTCGAAGTTTTTGTGTTTTCATTGTGAATGCGATTTATGCTGGCGCCTAAAGGGCGGCTTTGTCCATTTTTTAAGCGATGCCATATTTCTCCGGCCCATTTTCCAGATGCTTCTATTGATGCATGTACGGTCTCATTTAGTAATAAAGTGTCTGGGCTGGAGAGTATCATTTCAGGTGCAGCATTCTGAATTTCTGACTGCTGGTAGCCTGTGATGCTGCTAAAGGCATGGTTAACAGAAACAACCTGATTTTTATCATTAATTAACATTACGGCATCTGTTGAATAGTCGAACATTTTAGATGCAACCAGCGCCTGGTTTTCTGCCTCCTTGCTTGCCGTTACATCGTATATAATTGAATAGATTAACTGGCGGTCTTCAATTTCCATCGGTCCATCTCGAACTTCGACAAAGCGAATTTCGCCATCTGATAAGCGATGTGGGCAGCTATAAAATCCAAGATTCTGTTCTCGTGTCTGCTGTATTAATAAATCTAGTTTGTCCCGTGATAATATATTAATTTGCGATAGATTCATGCCTTTTAATTCTTCTATTGAGTACCCGTAAAATTCACAGGCCGCTACATTGGCATCTTCTATGTTGAAATTTTCAGGATCAATTACCAGCTTAATAGCCATATTAGATTGAAACATCTGCCGATATCTATTTTCTGAAGAGCGCAGTGCAGCTTCTGTTTTTTTACGCGCACTGATATTGCGTATAACAAATTGATATACATCCTCTTCCCCGTAATTTAGTTTATGAGCGTTAATTTCAACGACCTGTATTTCACCTTCTCTGTTCCGTATCTGATGTTCATACAGTGCGTGATTATAGTTTTCCAGATCAATAATTTTAGACTGAGTTAAGCTGTGATCTGTGGAAATATCGAGATCAACAATGGACATTAAAAGCAAATTTTCTCGATGATAGCCGAGGAAAAAAATAGCAATTTCATTAGCGTCAATAATATTTAATGAGTTAGGTGATACAACGATTATGGCATCATTGGCATGCTCAAATAATGAACGGTATTTAAGTTCTGAGCCAATTAAGATATCAGTGGAATTTCTGGCATCGGTGTTGTCGTGCAAAAACATATGCAGGAGTTTTCTATCATCTATGAGTATTTCCTGTGCATAGCCGGTAATATTTACAACATCACGCTGTCGGGTTATCAGGCGGACTTCAAATTTGCCGCTCTGCGTATTGAGTATATCTGTGATCGACTGTTGAAAATTAGCCAGATCGGCGGGATCTATATGATGGCTTATTCGCATGTGAGAAAATTCTTTTCTGTCATATCCCAGCAAAGTGCTCATAGTGTCATTAAATGAGTAGGGATGAAAGCTGACAGGGTCAAGCACAAGCACTGGGTAGGGGAGTTTGTCGAACAGGTTATTAAAACGATCTTCAAGTTGCTGGTTAAGGCTCTGGCTAGATTTCAGTGCAGAGATGTCTTTGCAGATGCCGAGAATGCCAATGGTGTCCCCTTTGTTATTGCGGCAGGGAATTTTTTTACACAGGTAACAGGCATCTTTTTTGTGGCTCTTATCAATGGTTTCCCACTCGATAGTATCGCCGTGTTCAAGCACGCGTTTGTCTTCATATAGAATCTTGTTCGCGGTGCTAAACTTATAAAATTCTTTATCAGGAAAGCCAATCACTGGCTTGTTTTCAAGATTCAGTACCTGTCTGGCTACGGGTGTCATTATTTTGTAAATGCCCTGTCTGCTCTTTAGAAAAACCCCTAGATTTTCTTCATTAAGTACATTTTTATACATTAAAGCGTTGAGGCTATCTTCTTCAATCATAAACTCGGCAAAGAAAAGAACGGTGCGAATAAAGCCATAGAGCCCGATAAAGGCGAGTGAAAAAATAACGCCACTAAAAAAATAGTAGAAAACCGCCTGGTTATGGCTGGGAACCAGTAAAGAAATAATCTGATTGCCAAGAAACATCCAGATCAGGCCTGTTGTTATCGCCAGACCCGATACAAGCAGGTTTATGAGCTCTCTATCTTTTGGTAGTTTTATCCTCACCCGGTTTAATCCCATAATGGAGTTTTCATTTCAGGGCGATTGAGCAACAGACTGTGGCCTGTGTGTCGTCGGGCCCTGTAGTCTGTGATAGTAAATTAAAGAGCCTGTAGATTAGCATAACTTAGTACCAGCCATTTACGCCCGGGATCATCAAAATTAACCTCAACGCGGGCACTTTTTCCCTGTCCTTCATAGTTAATGACAATGCCTTCGCCAAATTTCTGATGCATAACTCGTTGGCCAATAGACAGCCCGCTGTTATCTGTCTGTTCTAAATAGTTGTAGTTAGCCTGAGGTGCAAATGAGCTAGCACCGGGTGTATAACCTGTTGAAGGCCGGATTTCATCAACATATTGTGCGGGAATTTCTTTAATAAAGCTGGAGGGTACAGGCCAGGTTTCCTTGCCATATAAGCGGCGTTGTTCAGCATAGCAAAGCACCAGCTGTTCACGTGCGCGGGTAATGCCCACATAGCACAGGCGGCGTTCTTCCTGCAGGCGCTCTTCATCTTCGCTGGATCGTTGATGTGGAAACAGTCCCTCTTCCAGGCCACAGATAAACACCAGCGGGAATTCCAGACCCTTGGAGCTGTGCAGTGTCATGAGCTGTACACAGTCATCCCATGCATCCGCCTGGCCCTCGCCGGCTTCCAGTGCGGCATGGGTGAGAAATGCTGTCAGGGGGTTCATCTGTTCAGTTTCTTCGTGTTCAATATCAAAGCTTTTGGCTGCGCTCACCAGCTCTTCCAGGTTTTCTATGCGAGCTTCGCTCTTTTCGCCCTTTTCTTTGCTGAAATGTTCAATGAGCCCAGATGCATGAATAATATGCTCAACCTGCTCATGCAGTTCAATCACCGAGGTGTCATCGTCGAGCTGATTAATAATCTGGACAAAAGCCTGTAGTGCTTTCAGGGCGCGTGGGGTCAGGCTTTTGCTGCTAATCAGTTGCAGACAGGCCTGCCACATGGAGATATTTGCCTGGCGCGCCGCCTGACGCACGGTATCGAGGGTTTTATTGCCAATGCCCCGCGTTGGCTGATTAACGATGCGTTCGAAGGATGGGTCATCATTACGGTTATTAAGCATGCGCAGATAACACAACGCATCTTTAATTTCTGCGCGTTCGAAGAACCGCAGCCCGCCATATACGCGATAAGGGATAGCGTGGGTAAAGAGGTGTTCTTCAAAGATACGGGATTGTGCATTTGACCGGTAGAGTACGGCGATATCCGCGCGTGGGTTACCGTTTGAGACATGGTCTGTAATGCGGTCGATTACATAGCGTGCCTCGTCCTGTTCATTAAAAGCGGCATAAAGCTGAATGGGGTTTCCATCTTCGCCATCGGTCCAGAGATTTTTGCCCATGCGTCCATCATTATGCGTAATCAGGCCATTGGCCGCATTGAGAATATTGGCTGTGGAGCGGTAGTTTTGCTCCAGGCGTATCATCAGTGTATCGGGGAAGTCTTTCCTGAAGGTGAGTATGTTTTCAACTTTGGCACCGCGCCAGCCATAAATGGCCTGATCATCGTCCCCCACAACAAAAATATGTGCCCCGGCATCGTTATCAGGAACAGATAACAGGCGTATCCAGGCATACTGTATGGTGTTAGTGTCCTGGAACTCATCGACCAGAATGTGCTGAAAACGGCTTCTATAGTGTTTTCTCAGCTCGTCATTATCGCGCACCAGTTCAAGGCTTCGTAAAAGCAGTTCAGCAAAATCGATGACACCGGCACGCTCACAGGCGGCTTCATAGGCGGCATAAAGGGCAACCTTCTGCCGGATAGTGGGGTCGGAGCCTGCGTCGATATGTTGCGGGCGAAGCCCTTCATCCTTGCGTGCATTGATATAGCCCTGTATCTGGCGTGGTACCCAGCGACTCTCATCAAGCTCAAATGCCTTGAGCACGCGGCGGATCATGCGGTACTGGTCATCAGAATCGAGGATCTGGAATTGTTGGGGCAGAGCGGCCTCTTTCCAGTGAGCACGCAACAAACGGTGCGCAATGCCGTGGAAAGTACCCACCCACATGCCATCTGGTGACACGCCCTGCAGGTTTTCCACCCGGCCGCGCATCTCCTTTGATGCCTTATTTGTAAAGGTTACAGCCATGATACTGTATGGAGAGACACCCTCCACCTGTATCAACCAGGCCATACGGTGAACCAGCACACGGGTTTTGCCGCTGCCCGCACCGGCAAGCACCAGCATAGATCCGGCGGGTGCGGTTACCGCTTCACGCTGAGCATCATTTAAGTCATCAAGTATGTGTGAAACATCCATAAGGTGGATAATACCCTATAACCAGTATTCAGTGGGGGTCTGTTCATAAAATAGTGGGGTTAATTAGTGGTGTTCTCTCTGCCCTGTAAGTCTGGGTGGATATTCAGTAGCAGATTGGCCATACTACGCAATGTGCGTAATAAACGAAGGGTCAGTGAGAAAAAATGAAAAATAAAATCACCATGAGTGCGGCAATAGTCGTGATATTCCTGTTTTTATCCGGCTGTAGTGAAGAGCAGCAAAATAAACTCTCGCGCCTGGGTGTCACATGGCTTGAAGGTAATTACAAAGTGAGCTATGCCGATGGGAGTCATGTCAGGACATGGGTTGTAAAAAACGGCAAGGTGACAGCTGAACCGGCCAAAGGCTATTATTATTTCTGGGCAGAGATTGATGGCAAGCGCCGCTATGTGCAAACGCCCATTGGCCGCAGCTATATAGAAGAAATCGGAAACTGATGTGAGCAGGCACTCGCTATTGCTCTGCTTTTGCCTGTCACTTTCTTCAGCAATTCCCAGTGTGCCAATAGCAGCAGCAATAGCAGATACCAGCAGAACGGTACCGGTGAAGCCCGTATCCGTGGAGCTGAGAATTGCGAGCGCCGCAAATTTTTATCTTACACTGAAAAAACTAAAGTCGATTTACGAAGCCACATCGACACATGAAATAGTGATTATACGTGGCTCAACGGGTAAGCTCTATGCGCAGATTGTGCGTGGTGCGCCTTATGATATTTTTTTCTCCGCAGATAGCCAGCGAGTTGAAAAGCTGGTTCAGCAGGGCAGGGGTCTGAACAATCAGAGCTGGGTCTATGCAAAGGGCCAGCTTGCATTATGGCGTGCAGATGCCGATAGCTCGCAGCAATTGAGAGAACAGCTGGAAGCAGGCAATTTTCACAAGCTTGCAATTGCCAATCCTCGAACCGCACCTTATGGCAGGGCCAGTGTACAGGCCCTGAAATCAATGGAGCTCTATGAACCGCTAAAAAAGAAACTGGTTTATGGTGAAAATATCTCGCAGGTCTATCAGTTTGTACAGTCGGGCGCGGCCGACCTGGGGCTGGTTGCTCGCGCTTATGTAAATCATGATATGTACTGGGAAGTTGAAAGCTGGCAACACAAACCGGTTATACAAAAGATGCTAATACTAAAGCAGACAAAGCATCCAGAACAGGCGGCAGCGTTTATAAAATTTATACAAAGTGTGGCAGCCAGAAAAATCATTGAGCAAGATGGGTATCAGCTTGATTGATTTTTCGCCTGTTCTGGTAACTATAAAGCTGGCCACAATAACAACACTCATATTATTAATTATTGGCACTCCTGTCGCCTGGTGGCTCTCGCAGACACAGCATAAGTTCAAAGTGGTTATAGAATCTGTCGTTGCCCTGCCACTGGTTCTACCGCCGACAGTACTGGGTTTTTATTTATTAATGGCGCTTGCGCCAGATGGTTTTATTGGCAGTTTGTGGTCGTATTTTAGTGATTCAAGTTTAAGTTTTAGTTTTACCGGGCTGGTTATCGGCTCGGTTATTTACTCCACACCATTTGTAGTGCAACCATTGCAGGCCAGTTTTGAAATGGTCGGAAAACCGCTGCAACAGGCGGCATATACCCTGGGAGCGACACCGTTAGATACCTTCAGGCACATTGTTCTGCCGCTGTCGAGGAGAGGCTTTCTGGTGGCTATTACGCTGGGATTTGCGCATACAGTGGGTGAGTTTGGTGTGGTGCTAATGATTGGCGGCAATATACCGAAAGTTACGCAGGTGCTTTCCATCGTTATTTATGACCATGTTGAAGTGCTGGAATATACGCAGGCACATTATTATTCAGTGGGCCTGTTAATATTTTCTTTTATCGTTTTATTGATAACATACAGCTTAAATAAAAAATTGATGGTGCGTCTGTAGCGGATATATTATAGATATGAAAGTGCGCTATAAAAAACAGTTAGGGAATTTCACACTGGACGTTAATTTTGATCTGCCAGATCAGGGTGTCAGCGTGTTATTTGGACCATCTGGTGGCGGTAAATCGAGCCTGTTAAACTTAATAGCGGGCCTGGATAGCGAAGCAGATATTGCACAGTTTAAGTTAAAGCAAACGGTATATGACGATACAGAAAGTAAAACAAGGCTGAAACCCTGGCAACGAAAAGTGGCTTATGTCTTTCAGGATCATCGCCTGTTCCCACATATAACGGTTAGAGAAAATATACTGTTCGGATATAAACGGCGTAATGAGGGGCAGAGTGTTGATCAGGTAGTAGAAACATTTAAAATTTCGGAGCTACTGAATCATTATCCACAACATCTGTCTGGTGGACAGAAACAACGAGTCGCCATGGCTCGCGCGCTGCTATACAGCCCTGATTTGCTAATACTGGATGAGCCATTGGCCGCGCTTGATTATAACGCCAGGCAGGAAATAATACCTTTTATAGAATGTATACCAGAGCAATTATCCATACCGATAATTTATGTGAGTCATGATATTAAAGAAGTGCTGCGACTGGCGGATTATATTGTTGTGATAGATCAGGGAAAAATTATAGAAACCGGAGACATAGCCGCGCTATGTGTTAATCAGCCTTTATTGACACGGCAGGAAGGTGCAAGTTTCATACTTGAGGGTGAGGTAATAAAAATCATTGAGGATGACGGTTTGCTACAGGTTAAGTGTGATCAGACAGATATATATTTTTCTGATCACAGTGCAGGTAAAAATGTTAAGCCCAAACAGAGGCTTAGAATTTTAATACACGCAAAAGATGTTAGCCTGTGTCTCAGTCCTCCCACAGATAGCAGTATACTAAACTGTGTGCCAGTAGAGATTATAAAATTTGAAGCGGATATAAAAGGCGGGCTACGGGTGAGTGCCAGCCTGGGTGAGCAGAAAGTTGTTGCCGCTATTAGCCGCCGATCAGCCCGGTTGTTAAATCTGGCTCCCGGGAAAAAAATGTATGCACAGTTTAAAGCAACAGCCATAATAAAGTAACAGGATGAGAAAATATATCATAAAAAATTATACAACAGGAGCAGCTGATTTATGGAGGCTGGTATCGTTGCATATGCTTTTTGCGCTCCTTTCTATGGTGTTTGTGAATATAGCGCCAGCAAATACGTATATTAAAGAATGGCGATTAGTGAAGGATGATGAGGCAATACAGGTTTATGTAATAGATGTTGAAAATACAGATATAGTAAAAGCCAGAAGTGTAGTTATCGTCAAGGCATCGCTTGAGCGTGTAAAAAGTGTACTTAATGATATATCTCATCGGCACGAATGGGTGCCTTTTCTAAAGCAGTCATCAATCATTGAAAAATACTCAGAAAACAGCCGGATAGAGTACAGCCTTTTTTCTGCGCCCTGGCCAGCATCAGACCGGGATTTTGTTTACACACTGGAGCTAAAAACAAATGATGCGCATAAACATATATATGAAATGCAATCAGTAGTCACTAGCGCGATGCCAGAAAACAGCGATAGAATTCGAGGTGAAATATATGAAAGCAGATATATATTAACCGCCATTGAGGATGAGCTGACCCGGGTGGAGTTAATTTACCATGCAGATCCCAAAGGCTGGTTGCCTGACTGGATTATAAATATAATACAGAAAGCATTACCCTATAAGATATTAAAAAACTTAAGACACCGATTAAATGAACAGGCACAGGATGTTTGATTAGTTTGAGAGCATGCAGAATGTCGAATTATATTTTTTCATTATTATATTTAAAGATAATCAGTATAAAGCTCATAATAATAATCAGGCTGGCACAGACAACCAGGGGCGTATTGCCGGTCAGGCTGGCATGAACAAGCCAGGCAACATTGCCCATAACAGCCAGAATCATCATCAGCATGGAGATGTCTCGGGTCTGGCACGTGGTGAATGCCTTGTAAAGCTGCGGTATAAAAATAAGCGTAGTGAGCACGGAAGCGACCCAGGCAAATATTTGTTCAGTGAGCATAGTAATCTGATAATTTATTAGTACAGTGGCTATAGTACTGCTTATTTTAAAAAAAAGCATATAAATTTTACAGGTTTACATACTAAATGAGTCTGCTGAAATGGATACCCGCTATTCAGAAGTCGCCGTGAATACATCCCTGTAGGCTCGATATCTGCATCCCTGAGGCTGACGCTTCTGAATAACGGGTATTCATTCCGAGTACATGCTATGGAAGTATCTGGGCTTTAATCAGCTCGCCAACAACTTCTGTAGCGGATATCCATACAACAATGTCATTAAATGGCAGTGTTGAGTTAACACTGCCGTAGCCGGTTTTAAAAAAAACAGCGTCATTATCGGTATTTTCATCCTCTGCGAATGAGGCGGCACCCGTTGCCCGGCCGGTTGAAAGCAGTACAGCAACAACCCCATTTGCAGCAGGCACAGTGGATGCGGAATTCAAATCATAATCCAGTACATTAATATCGCCATCAGAAGCGGAGCAAAAATCAATCGAAGTATTTTGCTTTGCATTCGTACTGCAGTTTGTTCCATCAACGATATCCGCAAAATCATCCGTTACGCGGTAAATAAATGCCTGCCCCCAGGGGTCAATTTTATGGGGTGAATTTATGGTGACATAAGCTATTGAGCCGATGCTACTACTACAGTTTGTAGCGTTCAGATCTTCAATGCCATCTGAGTTAATATCCGGGCAGGGCAGGCGTGAATTGCTCAGTGTAAAATTAATAATGGCCTGTCTGGTTTCTGCTAACTGAACTTTGGTTTCATTAATCGACTTTTCTTCCAGTTTAGAGCCTAAGGGGAGTAATAAGCTACCCAGAGTAAAGGCAACGATCAATAATACCAGCGAAACCTCGATTAATGTAAATCCGCTGTTAATTTTCATAAGTACTCCTCTACTGATACAGTATTTGATCGTTTGATAGTGTGGGATCAGGTGTTACAAAAATCTGGTCATTTGACTGATTCACGCCATCTTCCAGATAATTTGCTCGATTACCTGAACCCGTGTTGGCATGCAGTCCGGTCGCAAGCAGGACAAAATCAATATTGTTTAAATTATTAACGTTGAGGCCGCCAGGCTGGTTATTACAGCCGGTAGTCATTGAGGTATTTATACAGTCTGCTCTGGGTTCATAAATAATATAATTGAGCCAGGCCGAGAGATAAGGCTGGGTGGCCAGGCTTAATAACGGTGGGTTAGAAGGACAGTTTGTGTTTATATTTGATAATGCCATATAGCCGCCGCCAGGCAAAGTAGAAGCGTCGCATTCAAATGTACTATCACCCAGTAATGCAGGGTAAGGGTAGCCTGTAAAATCGTTATGAAATTTTTTAATCAATGCTTTAAATTCAGCCAGAACACGACGTTCAGCTTTGGGCATGAGTTCATCAATGGTCATATATATTATCTGGTCATTAAAAGAGCTACTTTTCGGTGCTTTTACGAAGCGCATATCCATATCGAAATTATTAATAACACCAATGCCGGGTACATTATAAGAATCGAGAAAATTATCAGTACCTGTATTAAGTCGGTTCTGCCCGGAAAGTGAGATACCAGGTGAAAGACAGATGAATGCCACGCGGTTTGATATAATGCCCCCCGCCTGGTCATAAAGAGTAATCCATTGATTATACTGGTTAGCATCGAGAAATTGAGAGCTGAAGTTAGCATTGCTGGTGTGGCGAACCATATGTGGTGAAACAGCGTACCAGAGCCTGTCGCCATTGCCATCTTTTATATTCGCATTAATATCAATAAAATTCCCATTACACTCATCACGCAGCCACGGAAACCGGCCCAGTAGCAAATTGTTAGAGAGCGTGTCTGAGTAGTTAATGCAGTCACTCTTTCCATCATAGACCCCTGGATCGTTTCTTCTATCCGGGAAAGGTAAACGAGCGATTTCGATGGCAGAGCCATAGGGTATATAAGATATAAAAAAATTATCCAGAGCGCGTTTTGCCTGAGTCAGGGACTGGATAGTGCGAATATCGGTATTAATATCTGAATCAGCGCTCTTATTTAAAGAAATAAAAAAAGCACCGCCAGCAATAGTGAGTATGGTTATGGCAAAAACGAGCAGTGAAACGCCCTGCTGGCGAACGATGGGGAGCGAAGAGGGGAAAAAAGGCATGGGCATATATCGGGCTCAGTTAGTGCTTAAATCAGCTGCTGCGGGACTGTTATCAGGTGTGCTGGCAGGTTTTTTCTTTGTGGGTATCTTATATGTGTCCTCGACCTCTTTTTTAGACTCATCCCATTGTTGACCGGGTTTTAGAGAAATTGTTTTCTGATTAACACGTACAGGTATTTTATAGTTTTTTCGTCTGGTTGCAGCGCTATCAATTATAATTTCATTATTAATTACTGGTGATTTCAGGGTGTTTTCATCATTAATAAAAATAACAGGTTTTTTCTTTTTACGCAGTACAACACCCTGCATTTTTACTTTTAAAGGCTTTCGCAATGTTTTAGATGAGTTGTTATTTGTATTCGTGTATTTTCCCCGGTTGCGTAACTGATCGAGTTGATTGCGTAAATGTGAACTGGTAAAAAAAGTACGAAGTCTGTCTGATCCATCAAGCTTGCCGCTCTGCCCAACACATTGGCTGGTCGATGAAAGTAATAACAGTGATATAAAAAAGCAGCAACGTATCATGTTTCATTCCTTATAGTAATAGCTGATGTTTTTTTATTTATAGTATACCAGTTAAGTTTACAGAGTGCAGTAAAGTTTCTGTCGGTAGTTGAGTCAAGCAGAGAGTTTGAGCTAATCTGATTTCTACTGATGGTACAATTCTGAATATCAAACAGGCCTTTGGCTGCTTTATCCAGATAGTTGATTATAGTGAATAAATCACCTTCATGTAGCAATTGCATTTCCAGTGTCATTGGTGATTTTAGTAATGTTATGCCCGGATATTTTCTGTCCAGATTTATAGAGCTTACAGGTGTGCGCTTTTCAATGCGATATTTAAGATAGGGTATTTTAAAACGCGTGCTGGAAGACTCAATTGTATCTACCCAGTTAAGTCGGTCTTCGTTGCCTACAATGCCAGATTCTTTTAATGTATTATATTTTTTTTCGTAAAGCGAAAGCAGGCGTTGCCTGTCAAGCGCAGTATGGTAACGTTCTCTGGCGTAATTAAGGCTACTTGCTGCGGACTGTTGTGTTTCGAGTGATGACTTCCACAATGAATTTGAAACAACGATGGCTATAACAGAAATAGCAATGGATAGTAGAAATAACACGATTTCTTTTTGCAGATTTTTTAGAATATCGGATATCATGATTTCCGCGCATCCATAATAACTTCTATCTCAAACTGTCCTCTGATACTGTCATTTTTTGTGTTTTGTCCCATCGAGCTGTTTTTCTCATTCTCTATGCTTGATTGGGAGCGCACATCGACAGGTACCTTGTTTAGGCGGATATTTCTGATAAACTCATACTGGTTAAATGCATCAGCTATGGCGTTGGTTTTATTAACAGCATTTTTCAGGCTTATTTTCGAGACATGTATAAAACCTGAGATCCTGGCAAGGTGATTAATGGCCTCGGTCTTGCCATAGTCTATTGTAGATTTCTGTTTATTGTTTTCTGGTTGAAAGTCATTAAACTGGTTCTGATGCCATGAGAGTTTTGATATCTGTGTGTCATTCGTGCCGGATATTGTGAGAATGCGACTTACATCAACCATAAAATTTTGTGGAGAAACAGATTTGGTATTACGTATTTTTTCTGTAAGAAGGACAGAGGATTGCATAATCTGAGCCAGTTGTAATTTATGTTCCAGATCTGAAAGCTGTTTTTGATAATCTTTATTAATGGCGGCGGCCTGATTATTTAACATTATGGCTTCATCATCATAGATATGAGATTCAGTGATATAAGATAAAGAAAATAATAGTGAAATGATTAAAATCAATGCGCCAGCTATTTTCAGGCTATTCGCACAAAGTTGTTGATAACAGGTTAAAAATATTTTTGCATTGCCATAGTTACCAACAGGTAATTTAATTGATGCACATATAAAAGAATAAATTCCATTACTGTAATCTATTTTATGTTTTATCAAATAGTCTGTTGAATCTACAGCCTCCTGAGTGTAGCATTTCAGGCTATTTTCGATTTCAGTGAGGCGATGGTAATGAAAGTGAAGTAAATGGGTGTCTGTGCAGTGATTTTTAATTTTTTCAATATCACTGTCACGGGGTATTATATGTATTTCAATTTTATCATCAAAACCAATATAGCGTTGATTGGATAAAAAGCGGATGGTTTGTTCAATTTCAGTTGAAATGAATTCTCCAATATCAGAGCCATCTAAATTCACTGCGGCAGATCGACTGTGTTCAAACCGACCATTAGTTAATAGGGTCTGTCTTAGATTGCCAGCGACCTGTTGGGAGACAATTAATGTGTGTTTTGCAGTGCTCTGTATATGACTAAAAACATATTCATTCAGCAATGCTAAAGACCATATGCCCGATATAGATGTTTTAGTTTCCTGTACTATATCTAACCACGGTTTGAGGATGTCAGGGTTGCTTAGCACACAGTAAAGTAATTTGTCATCTTTGCGGCCTGATTTTTCTCGCCCTGTAACTCTATAATAAAAATAGTCACGTGATTTTCGATACTGTCGATTAATAAGTCGATTGACAATTAATTTTCTATCAGCAGTACCAACATGTGGAATAGTCTCTTTATTGAAATCTTCGTCGATTAGATCTACAAGCATTCGTGCGGGTGTATTTGCAGTAGCCTTCAGGTAAACAGTAAATTTTTCAAGGCCATTATCATCTGGATTGAATGTAAAACTGGCGATGCATATATCATTGTTCCAATGAAAAACATCAAGGCTATAACCGGAGTAATAAAATATTCTTTTCACTTTAAAATACGCTTAATCTGCTTAGAGTTGAATTCTAGTTAATGAGTCATAAATAGGGCCCAGTACCGCTGACATTATCCACATCATAATGCCACCCAGTATAATAGTAAGTACAGGTGTCATTGCTGCCTCCATTTTATCAACACTGTCTTTAACTTCTCGATTATAAAAATAACTTACATTTAGCAATGCTTCCTCCAGTGCACCGGTGTTTTCACCCACTTTAAGCATGCGTATAACCAATGGGGGATAAACATCAACTGAACTGAAGCTCTCCGATATCATTTGTCCATCTGCTATTTTCTCTCTTATGTCCTGTATGGATTTTGTGAGAACTGCATTACCCATTAAAAGTTCTGATATTTTTAAGGCATCAAGCACAGTAATACCCGATGCGTACATCATGGCAAAGTAGTTAGAAAATCGGGCAAGATTTATTTTAAGTGATAGTGGCCCAAAAATATATAATTTAAGTTTAATTTTATCGAGCATCATGTGGACATCAGGATTCTTTTTAGACAAAATACGCAATATAAAAAACAGGACAACAGGTGTGCCAAAAACAAGATACCAGTAGTTTCCAAGAAAGGAAGAAGTGATAATTAATGCACGGGTATGTATGGGTATCTCACCGCCAATTTCTTCAATAAAAGGAATGAGCTCTGGTACCAGTGCAATCATTAAATACGAGACTACAGCTATAATAACAACGCTTACAATAGCGGGGTAGATCATAATTTTTTTAGTATGTGCGATGAGTTCATCGTGCCATTTAAGTGTTTCTGCCATATCGTGCAACACCTCTGAAAGGTGGCCGCTTTCCTCGCCTACTCGAACCAGTGTGATATATACAGTATCAAATATTTCCGGAAATTCAGCCAGTGCACGTGAGAATGTCTTGCCCCCCTGTATTTCATCAATAATTCCGGAGAGAACCTCCTGCATTCTATTGCTATTACCGGAACCTTTAAGGTCGTTAAGTCCATCCAGTATGCTCACCCCCGATTTGGTGAGCTGTTGCATCTGAAAAGTAAAATTAATCAGTTCATGGCGACTAATACCTTTTGATCTGAATGAAATAATAGAGGGGTTCTGCTCTTTGACGCTGATTAAATCCAGGCCCATGCCTATCAGGCGTTTTTCCAGATCAAGCAGGTTATCTGCTTCTATGCGATCATGGCGAATTTTTCCTGAACAGTCGATGGCTTTGTATTTGTATAAAGTAGACACTGTTATAATCTGTCCGTTAGATCAATTACACGGCTAACTTCATCTAGTGTTGTAATGCCTTCTATAACGCGTCTTATAGCATCGTCTGCGAGTGATTGAAAACCTGTTTTTTTAAGATAAATTTTAATTTTTGTTAAAGATTGCTGTTCGGCAATTAATTCGTCCAGTTCTGAATTAATTCGGAGTACTTCGAGAATGGCTATACGGCCTCGATAACCTGTATTTTCACATCTGTCGCACCCCTGTGCATTAAATATTTCAACCTGTGTGTCGTTAGAAAGGTCCAGCAGGGTTAACTCAAAATCATTGGCTGTATGTGTTTTTTTGCAATGTGTACAGAGTTTACGAACTAGTCGCTGGCCTATTATGCCAATGATATTTCCAGACATGACACTGGATTTAACGCCAATATCGATTAAACGAGGAATGGAACCTGTCGCAGAATTGGTGTGCAGGGTTGAATAGACCTGGTGTCCGGTCATTGCCGCTCGAAAAGCCATTTCAGCGGTGTCAGTATCGCGTATTTCACCCACCAGAATAATATCCGGGTCCTGGCGCATTAAAGAGCGGATGCCATTGGCAAAGTCCATGCGTAACACTTCATTGATTGAGGTTTGTCTAATCATATCCATTGGATACTCGACAGGGTCTTCTAGTGTCATAATATTAACGTGCTCTGAATTAACATAGCCCAGCATGGAATAAAGTGTGGTTGTTTTGCCGCTGCCTGTTGGCCCTGTTACCAGTACGATACCCTCAGGGCGGGCCATAATGAGTTTCAACTCTGCGAGGGCTTCATCGTGTAATCCAAGCTCATCAATACTGACGATGCCTTTAGCTCGGTCGAGGACACGCAATACAAGGTTTTCTCCATGTGTAGTGGGTTGAGCAGAAACACGAAAATCAATCTGATGGCCGCGGATATTTAGATTAATTCGACCATCCTGAGGTGCGCGTGTTTCGGCAATATTCATATTCGACATAACCTTAAGTCGAACAACAATGGCAGACCAGTAGTCTTTATGCAGGCTGCGAACCTGCCTTAATACACCATCTATGCGATAACGTAAACGCAGAAAGCCTCCTTCTGGCTCAAAATGAATATCTGAGGCACCGTGCTTTACGGCATCGGCGAGTATTGCGTCAACCAGGCGAACCAGCGGCTGGCTATAGGCATCGCCTTCCGTATCAAGGCTGTCATAATCTATTTCGCCGGTTTCTATTTCATGCAGAATACCATCGACTGATAACTCATAGCCATAGAACTGGTCAATGGCATCTGATATCTCACTTTCGCTGGCCAGCAGAGGAATAATTTCAGTTCGATTACCGGCTATTGCACGTAGACGATCAAGTACGAGCAGGTTGTATATGTCGGTCATTGCGACAGAGAGAGAATTCTCGTCGCTATTTAATGTAACTGGGATAATGTTATAGCGTATTGAAATATCCCTGGGAATTATACTGAGTGCATCTGTCTCAGGCACCACATTAGACAGGCTAATGCTCTCACGGCCAAGCATTTCTCCCAGTGCATCGCGCAATATGCCTTCTGTAACGAAACCCAGCGAGACCAGTGCTTCTCCCAGTGGCTGGCCGGTTTTTTTCTGTTCTTTTAAGGCAATATCGACCTGATCGCTGGTAATCAGCCCCTGAGAAACCAGTTCTTCGCCAAGGCGTTTTTTCTTTGCTCTGAGTGCGGTACCAAGATCAGAAATAGCTACTGAAAGATCATCGCTCATCAGTGTTTCTTCTGTAGTAAATGAATGCGTTTTTTAGCAACGTCGACTGAAAAATTAGCACCCAGTGTTTTTCTGAGTGCTAGACTGAGCTGGTAGAATTCCAGTGCCCTGTTTTTTTTATCCAGGTGATCAAGGCTGATAGCCAGATTAAAAGCATAGTCGGCATTTTTATTATTAGAAGACCAGGCGCTAAAATAAGCGGCCTGGGCATTGGGCCACTTTTTCTGCTGGCTATAAATATTACCCAGTGCAAAGTTCAGAGGTGCAGAGTCCGGTGTGTCTTTAAGCATAAACCTGATTTTACTTTCATTTAGTTGAGAATTAGTGAGTTTATCAATGCTGCTTAATCCAGCGATAGCAATATTATCGGCAGGATTAAGTTTTAACAGGAAAATATATTTTTGACGGGCATATTCATATCGCTGCTGCTTCATGGCAATTGCTGAAAGGCCCAGCAGTGCATCTCTATTTCTGACTTCATGTTTTAGCACTTTGTTGTATAAAGTTTCGGAGAGTTTGTAATCTTTAGCATAAAAAGCAGCGTAGGCTTTTAGTAAAATTTCATGCGCGGAATCTGATTTTATGGATCGAGTGAATTTAACAGATGCGGGTGCTTTTTTGTGCTGTGTCGTGGTTGTTGCAGGAGGAGCAGTAGCGGGCTGGCGGGTACTGGTGGGGGCTGAGCTCATTGCATTGACAGCGGTTTTAATCGACGGTGCGGGTTTAATATAGGGTGCTGTCGGGTTGTTGTTAGTGACGGGCTCTGGAGTGTTTGCCTGAACAGTCGGTATGGGAGGGGTAATGCGGCTATCGGTAATATAAATATTCTGGCGGGCTGTTTGTTGTTCGATGTAAAAATACAGCCCTGATCCAGTAAGTACAAGAAGTAGTAGAATGAAAATTGAAATGTTCCGTTTTCGCTGCTTATTTTTATTATGCAGGTTACTTTTATTAATCAGTTGAGATAAAGCCTGTTCACTTTTAATATTATTAATAGTGCTGTCAGGTGTTTTTTCTGGTGGACTGTTATCTAAAGAAAGTGTGTGGTGTTTTTGTGCAGAATTTAACTTTTCTGATTTTGGAGTTATCTGACCTGTAATTTTTTTAGTTTGCTTTGGCGTTAATTTCTGTAGTTTCAGTTCGTTAGCTTCCTGAGGTTTTTTAGTTTTTCCTGTGGTTGAAATTACAGTGTTTCTATCAACAATATTTTTTTCTTTTTCAGAAGCAGAGTGATTTTTATCAGGTTCTCTGAGTTCTGGAAGCTTATCCATATTATAGTGTGCTTTTGAAAAATTCACATCAGCGTGCTTATTAAGTTCCAGATCCAGTTCAAGTTCTAATTCCAGACTTCTGCTCGTATCTGAGTTAGGTGTGTTTGAGCCGTTATGTTCATGAGTCGATAGCATATTCTTCTTCTTTTCATCGGCGGCTTTTTTCAGGGCATCTAGTAACAGGCTCATATTATTTCCTGTTACTCAGAATTTTTTGATGGTGCATTGTTAGACTTCACAGGAAACTCCAGCGGTTCAGGCAGGTATTGTTTAAAATCAGATAAATCGCCATTCAGGCTGGCATGGTGTATTACCAGCGGCCGGATAAAAATAATGAGTTCAGACTTTTCGCGCAGATCATCCTCATAACTAAACAACCCGCCTATAAAAGGCAGGCTTGAGAGTATGGGGAGACCCTGAGATCGGTCGTTAACGGTGTCCTGCATTAAACCCCCGATAACAGCCGTGTCGCCACTGTTAATGCTTAGAATAGATTCAATTTCCCGTACCTGTATAACGGGTACAGCAGAGATTACATCGGCATCTTTAAATGCAGGGTTCGGATCTTCTACAGAATCAATAACACGGGAAATGGTTGGGCGAATATTCAGGGTAACAACTTCATTTTCGTTAATGTAGGGTGTGACTGACATAACAAAGCCAACCGGTACGGTTTTAATCTGGGTTTCAAAGGTTGTTAGTGTCTGTCTGTCAGAGATAGATGTATCAACATCCATTTCAAAGTAAACAATATTATCGACGACTTTTAGTATGGCAGGCTGATTATTAATCGCCATTATTTTGGGGCTGGAAAGCACCTGCACATCACCAAACTGCTCCAGTGCTCTTAGTGTTGCCGTGACCTGGCTTCCGCCGACGTTACCGGACAGAGAAAAAGAAGAGAATGGTGCCTGGCCTAAATTGGCTCCCCGTAAATTGGTTAAAATATTAAGGCCTGAACTAACATCATTTGAAATAACAGACCAGTCAACACCGGCCTGATATCGGTCACTGAGCTTTATTTCAGCAATCGTTGCTTCAATCATCACCTGACGTTTGGAATTATTAAGTACCTGATCAATAAAAGTTTGCAACTGACGGTGTTGTTTATGGGTGGCGCGCACAACAATTAAACCCGCTTCGCGGTTAACAATAACGTTGTTGTTGTTATCCTGCCCAGGCCTGGATGAATTGTTAGCCTGTTCAGCGCCGGTGCCTGGAACAGCTAAAATCTCAATAATATTGTGGGTGAGTGATTCCCAGAATTTATTATCTGATTTAAGTGTAACCTCGGTTAATGAACTATTATTTTCGTTGTTATTAGAGCCGCTGCTACCGCCGCCACTTCTACCGCCACCTTGTGTACTGCCAATATTTCCCTGGCCGGTTGATCCAATATTGGTTGCGACTCGAATAATGCCCTTTGATTCGCGAGATATATTGACATAGTCTACTTTGTAACTGCGTAAATAGGGTTTATCTGCACGCACACGAATCGTGTTTTCATCAACTGAATAACGGATATTAACCTGTCTGGATATACGGTATAGAATTTGTTCTAGTGTCTGATCAATTGCGTTTAGTGTTACGCTGCCTTCTATGTCATCATGAATATCGAGATTAATATGTGCGTCGCGGGCCATCGAAAAAAGCAGGTCTTTTGTTGATACACCGCTGACAACAACGGTATAGGTTTCTACGGGAGGGCGTTTGAGTGGCGGGGGGAGCAATGTTGTCTGGTTAATGGTGTCAGGAATATCTGAGTGTATTTCTCGGGCCTCGGTAATATGCCCCTTTGAAGGTTCTGGTGGTCGAGTGGGGCCACAGGAAATAAGCAGGGCAGAGAGTAAAAATACACCGGGTAATCTCTCTAATGCTGAAATCAGTGTGGCGTATTTAATTTTAATAGAAAATGAAAATTTCAATTCAGTGCCCTGCCTTTGTCAGCCAGTTGTTGTCTGGTCTTGCGTATATCAGCCTTAATTCCTTTAACGGTTCTTAGATAAGGGCTGCTCTGTAAAAACCAGTGTGAAAATGCCTGTAATTGAGCAACTGCAAGCTCTCGAGACTGATATTCATTGTATAGCACACTGTAGACTTTTCTTCCGCGAATGGATGCTTCGTAGATATAGAGGTGCTGGTTATTGAGAAATTTATTCGACTTATCTATATAACTCAATATCTCGTTTCTGGCCCAGCTATCAATCAGGATAAGCTGAATTGTGTAGTTGCTATCTTCGGCTGTTTCTAGCCACTGTTGAGTCAGATTTAAATGCTGTGTAAGCAAGTCGCTATCCTGGCGGGCTATATTTTTGAGAGGGATGACTGGAGCTATCGCTTTGTGTGGAGTGGTTTTTGCTGATTGATTAAATATATTATTATCCAGTTTACTTTCATGGCTTACAGCAGTGGTGGGTAATTGCTTTGTTTTAAACAGTGCGGGAAGTAATGTGCCAACCCATATTGAAGATAGAATAATTAAAAATGAAACAGATGCTTTTATTGTTGTCTGCCAGTTAATATTTTTTCCAAAATCACTGTCTCTGGCGGCAAGATTAATGTGTTTTGATTTTAAATCGTGACGACCATCAGAAAAGGCGGCGAGTAGTGCTTTATCTGCCAGTATATTAATGCGGCGAGTTAATCCACTGGATTTTCGTTCTATATTGCTGGCTATTTTTTCAGAAAATAAATCAGGCCCTTTATAACCCACTACACGCATTCTGAAGTTAAGGTATCTGTACACATCTGCTGCAGGAAATGGATCAAGGTAGAAATTATGAGTAATGCGTTCTTTTAGCTGGCGAATTTCCGGCATATGCAATTTGTCATCTAGTTCGGGTTGTCCGAACAGCACCATTTGAAGCAGTTTGTTTTCATTGGTTTCAAGATTGCTTAACAGCCGAATTTCTTCGAGTGTTTCAATCGGCATGCTTTGGGCTTCTTCAACAAATACAACTACCTGGTTGTTATTAACGTGCTTTTCTAATAGATAATTCTGTAATGCCTGCATAACTTCAAGTTTGCTGGAGCTTGATGTTATATTGAGTTTTAATTCAAATGCAATGACATGAAGAATATTATCAGGTGACAGACTGGGGTTGGCGATATAAACAATTTCAATATTATTACCCAGTTCAATTTCCAGCATTCGGCAAAGCATGGTTTTTCCTGAGCCCACTTCGCCGACGACTTTTATAATTCCCTCACCAGAAGCAATAGCATATATTAAAGCGTCCAGTGCAGCGCCTCGTTTGTTCCCGCTATAGAACATACTGGTATCAGGTGTGATTTTAAAAGGCTGCCTCTGTAAACCGAAATGTTCAAGGTACATGGTTCACCTGTTTATTACTTATGTTCATTTTTTTGCATCCGACTATAAAGCGTTGTTCTGTTAATTTTCAGTGATTTGGCCACTTTGCTAATATTTCCATCATATAAATTCATGGCCTGATGGATTACGAACGCTTCCAGATCCTGTAAAAGGTGGTTAAGGTTAATTTTATCAGCGGATATTTTTTGCTGAATAAGCTGGCTATTGAATATTTCATGCTGGTTATGGTCGTTAGATGTTAGTTGTTGTTCGAATTCCAGCTTAAGCTGACTGGTGCTAATGGACTGCCCCGGGTATTTTGTACACAGGCGGATAACAATATTGCGCAATTCTCGTACATTGCCCGGGAAGTCGTATATTTGCCATGCGCGTTTAGCCTGATCATTGAGTCTGACAGGCTTCATGGATTCGGCATAAAAGTCTAAAAAATGTTGCAATAAAAGTAAATTATCGGTGTCTCTTTCACGAACAGCAGGGATATGTATTTTCAAAATGCTCAGGCGATGGAAAAGATCAGATCGAAAGTTACCCTTAGTAACTTCATGCTGTAGCGATTTATTGGTAGCGGCAATAATGCGAGCCTGAGATTTTATACAGCGGGTTTCACCCACTCTGTAGAACTCACCGCTTTCAAGTACACGCAATAATTTTGCCTGCAGGTCATAAGCCATTTCGCCAATTTCATCGAGAAACAGCGTGCCAGAACTGGCCTCCTCAAAAAACCCCTTATGTGCCTTATCGGCCCCGGTGAATGAACCTTTTGCATGTCCGAATAGCTGCGCTTCAAGCAGCTCAGGGGCAATTGCTGCGCAGTTAATGACCATGTAAGGATGATTTGTACGGTTGCTCTGCTGGTGTAAAGCGTTAGCGACAAGCTCTTTTCCTGTGCCTGATTCACCTTCAATGAGTACAGGAAAAACAGAGGCGGAAAACTGGCTAATCTGTTCACGTAAAGTGGTAGTGGCGGAGCTATTGCCAATAATTGCCATTGACTGTTGTGGCTGTTGCTGAGTTTCAACCCGCTTAAGCATCAGATGATGGCTGATTCGGGATTGCAATAATGCAGGATTTGCTGGTTTGGGGATAAAATCGACTGCACCCAGCGTTAATGCATGGTGCATATTCAGTTCGTCGCTCTGCCCGGATAATACGAGAATTTTTATCTGTGAGTCATGTGCGAGCAGGTCTTCAATCAGCGCAAAACCTTCTGCGGGGTCATGAGGCAGGGGTGGGAGGCCAAGATCAACCAGTGCAAGGTCGGGTTTAAAGTGCCTGTTGGCGAGCAGTAGTTTTGCCTGCGCACGCGATTCAGCCGAGCTAATCTGATAGTCTTTATTCAGAATAAAGCCAAGGCTTTCAGTAATGAGTGGATCATCATCAATCAGCAGTACAGAGGGTTTACGCACCGTTTGATTAATTACACCATCAAGCGCTTCGCTCATGGTATGTTTCCCTTAAAAATGTAGCAATTACAGTTATTTAGACGTAATTTCGCATTTAGTCAATGTAAGGGGTTTCTAATACCACTTTGCGGCTTCTGTCTGATACAGACGCGCCCCTGTTGTCCTGTTTGCGACTTTACTCCGTTTCCGTGTCGTGATTTGCTACCCATATATGTCTCTGGGCCAGCGATTAAAAGCATACGCCTGTTTTTATCTGGCGTAAAGCCATGTTTAATAATAATTTAATATGTTTATATTTTTCAATCGGCAGAAGTTTAAGTGGCACCGTTAAAACCAAGCTGACGCCATGCTTCATAACTAATAATCGCCACCGCATTGGATAAATTAAGGCTGCGACTATTTTTCTGCATGGGTATTCTTAAGCGATGTTTAGCTGGCAGGCTATCCATTACGGCTGAGGGAAGCCCATCTGTTTCGGAGCCAAATAACAGCACATCACCGGCACGGTATTCTGTCTGGTCGTAGCTCAGGTGGCCTTTAGTGGTGCAGGCCAGAATTCTTCGTTGACCCATCTGCTGTAAAAATGCAGAGTAGTTAGCGTGTCGTGTCACATTAGAAAGATCGGCATAATCCAGCCCGGCCCGGCGTAATTTTTTTTCTTCCAGATCAAAACCCAGCGGTTCTATCAAGTGGAGCTGGCATCCATTATTAGCAATTAAGCGAATAATATTTCCGGTATTAGGCGCAATTCGAGGTTCATATAAAGCAATGTGAAACATAGGGGTTTGTATTGCACTGATTTTAACAGGCTATAGTATAGCGATTTAATGTGGCAGAGTAACCTTCAGGTGGGCATGTAAATTTATGGGTGTGCAAAACTGTAACAACCTTATGGGCAATAAAGAGGCTTAATCGGTCAGTTAGTGTACAATATGGCCAGGGATTAAGCAGAGGTTGAAGCCCAGGGAGTATTTAAGTGTTTATTGTTGCAGGTATCTTTTCCTGCCGACTCTATTGAGTAAGTAAAAGATAAATGGAACAAAATAATCATCTCATAATATGCCATGCCTGTGATGCATTGCAGAAAACAGCAAACGCACAGGCAGGTTATGTGGTTAACTGTGTGTGCTGTGGTATTCGCCTGTACAGGCAACCCAAAGGGGGGCTGGATCGCCCTCTTGCGTTAACTCTAGGCTCATTCCTGCTCTTTATTATTGCGAACATATACCCAGTTATAACATTAAACATTGCGGGTATAGAAAGCAATACAACATTGACGGGTTCTGCGCTGATTTTTATACAGCAAGGGCGTATTGATCTGGCGGCTGTCGTCTGGCTTTCCAGTGTGCTTATTCCTGGCCTGAGTATTATGGGGCTGTTATATGTTCTGTTATCTGTTCGTTATAAACGTAACTGGCCTTATCTCAGGTGGGCTCTTGCCTGGGTCAGCCGATTGCTTCCCTGGGGAATGATGGATGTTTTTTTTCTGGGGGTGCTAGTGGCGCTGGTAAAGCTGGCATCACTGGCAGAAATTATACTGGGCCCAGGTTTTGTTGCCCTGGTTTGCCTGACAGGTGTATACGCAGCGGCAATCTCATCACTGGAGCTTCACCTGTTGTGGGGTTGCATAGACAGGACATCAGATATATCTTGTTCGCAGGTTGCCGAAAAGCCGGTTGAACAGGTAGAGCTGTAAAATGGCAACTTATATACGCGCAAAAGACAAGGGGCTGGCATCCTGCCATATCTGTGAAAAAGTGGTCAGATTATCAAATAATTCACATGTCAGCTGCCCGCGTTGTGGTTCAGATATTCACTACAGAAAACATGACAGTGTAAACCGTGCATGGGCGTTTCTGGTGAGTGCCTTTATAATGTATATCCCTGCCAACACTGAGCCCATTATGCACTCCGTAGTATTGGGCAGGGAAAGTTCTGACACTATAATGTCAGGGGTACTGTATTTTCTGGCGCATGGTGACTGGCCTCTGGCGCTGGTTATTTTTTCTGCCAGTGTACTGTTGCCGTTGCTTAAAATGATGTCCATTGCTTATATTCTTATTATGGTACAACGCGGTGCAACGGTCAGGAGAAAAGAGAACACAAAACTGTATATGCTGGCGGAGGTTATGGGCCGGTGGTCAATGGTTGACGTTTTTGTTGTCGCGTTACTAGTTGCACTGGTTCAGTTGGGTGAACTCACAAATATACAGCCGGGGCCTGCGGGAATTGCTTTTGCAGCCATGGTAATGCTCACCATGTTTTCAGCCATGGCGTTTGATCCAAAATTATTATGGGACTCGTCCGAAGAGTTAAAAAATGATTGATGAAATACCGCAGGCACAGGTAAAAAACAAGCGCTTTTCAATTTCAGCTGTCTGGATTATCCCAGTTGTAGCTGCACTTGTTGGTGGCTGGCTTGTTTTTAAAAGTGCAATTGAAGAAAAAATACTGGTCGAGGTCACATTTGAAAGTGCCGACGGACTTGAGGCAGGAAAAACGGTTATAAAATTACGCAATGTAAAGGTCGGTGAGGTTGTTGATGTCAGGTTCTCGGATGATCTGTCAAAAGTTATTGTTGTTATGGTATTTACCGGTATATCAAAAGAGAGAATAACAGATACGGCTCGATTCTGGGTTGTCAGGCCGCGCATTGGCATTGGTGGTATAAGTGGTCTTGATACATTGCTCAGTGGGGCCTATATAGAAATAGACCCTGGCAGGGCGGGTCGAATAGCAGATAAATTTACGGGTGATGAAGAACCACAGAATTATCAGCTAGGCAATCCTGGGACAACATTTGTGCTAAGCGCGGACAGGCTGGGGTCATTGTCCAGAGGCTCTGTAGTGCAATACAAAGGTATAGATGTAGGTAAGGTCACACGCTATTCGCTGGTTGATGATCATAGCCATGTTGAAATAGACGTGTTTATTCGAGCACCTCATGATGAATATGTAAGAGAAAATACACGTTTCTGGAATACCTCAGGCTTTGAGGTAGAGCTGGGAGTAAAAGGATTAAAGTTTGATACAGAGTCGCTTGCTTCAATTATTGCAGGTGGCATTACTTTTTCAAATAATGAGCGGTTAGATAAAGCACAGAGAGCGCCTGAGAGAGCAGGTTTCCAGCTGCATAAAACAGAACATCCGGATGTTAAAGAGGTGCTAACATACGGGGCGCAGATGAAGCTGTATTTTGATGATGGGGTGAGTGGCCTTTCTGCAGGGGCACCTGTTGAATATAAAGGTTTGCGCCTGGGTACGGTTACAGAAGTGTCTGTGGAATCAAATAAAGATAAAACGGATATTTTAACCTACGCAATGGTTGATATTGAGCCGGAGAGATTACCAACAGGTGATTTTAACCTGAATTTAGCCAAAGAAGAG
>UOFG01000133.1_pt1 | contig 27573 bp, 21 predicted proteins | sample 1988411 | NCBI WGS metagenome assembly UOFG01 (sample SAMEA4712194, study PRJEB27164) | hydrothermal vent metagenome | biome: marine basaltic hydrothermal vent biome; feature: marine hydrothermal vent; material: mineral | place: Pacific Ocean | collected 2011-06-14/2011-07-23 | depth 1689 m
TGTCATACGCATGATTATGATCCGGGTGAGCACAGAAATGTATCACCTGCATCGCTAAAGAACTGTTCTGGCTCATGCCATGAACCCGGTCCTGAGCATCGGGTATCTGACAGGGACTGGGGATAGGTTAAGTTTGTTATTTTAACGTCGGCATCTCTGATTTCTGGAGGTGCTGGCTGTTGAGCTGGAAAAGGGGTCAGCATTTTCTACATCATCTTAATTGAACCTGAAAAAATCAGCTGACTGCGCAAGTAGTGCGGTTAGCTGATTAATTCAGGTTTATCTGCTGATATGGAGGATTTATTGATGGTTGCGACCCACAGCCACTCATATACTACGCCGACGAACCAGAGCTTGATGAGTGCTCCTGTCAGCGAAATTCAGGGGGGATGATGTCTTATCGCAGGATTAAAATAGCGTGGGTTGTTGTCACTGCAATCGCCATTATGTATATAAATATAAGAGTTGCATAAGTTTTCGCATGAATGTGTACAATAAAAAACTGAAAAGCAGTATAAATCAAAAGTTATTATGCGATAACTACTGGAACTATCAATACCTGAGTGAATAGAGTGAGTGGCGCGGGTATGCGGTGAGTTTAGTCCTGAGTTAACTGGTTATAATCCTGTTTTTCACAGGTGTCTTTAGTGTTGGCAGGAGCATGTTCAAGATAAGGCTGGCAGTAGCATGGGCTTTTGCCATTGTTCCAGTGTTTCATGCAGCGCCCCACCCATAAACTGGTATCTTTTTTTCTCCATGTGAGCTCACGCAGCGTGGTTTCAAGCTCGTTTTTCTGGTTAGTTTTCTGTAGCTGTCGACCCTTAATTTTTGCAATGCGCAGCTCTTCCTGCTGTTTTAAACGGCGTTGTTCAGATTTCTGGGCAGCAAGTTTTTTTTGTCGCGAAATTTTTTTATTAATACTTTTCTGGGCCTGATCCCTCAAGGGATTATTTTTGCAGGGATAGCTAGCGGGTTTTATCTTTTTCGAAAACGCTGCTGGTGGCCTGACATAGCACAGGCTGATTTTTGTGTCTTCGACAATAACAGGAGGTGCCTTAATGGGAAGTGTTTTCGGTGCTCTGGGTTTACCAGTGTTTAAATTTAAGGCGTTTAGTTTCTGGCTAAAGCCTTTCATGTTATAGGTTAAGTGTATTATGTGCTTGCCAGGCCTGATATTTATTGATAAATTTTTTGCCTGTGTTAGCAGGTTTTTGCTTTCATTATCAAGTGTTATCGAAATTTCGCCCCGAACAATGTCTACGGCACACACATTGTTTTTTACGCGGCTATCCTTGCTCAGTACTTTATAGGAAGTAGCGTTAAGCCGATTATCCAGACACCACTGGAAAAGAGGCAGGCGTTGGCCATTAATAAGAATATCGAGAATATCAAGGCTGTCCAGTTCCCGAGCATTGTTCGCCTCTGTGCCCGCATCATTTGTTGTTAGCTGGAGTCGTAATTGTTGTGTGTTAATACTCAGGTGGTAGTGGTGCAGGTCACTTCTCTGTCTGGCCATGCCGCTTTTCATGACACCTGTTTCATTCGATACCCATTCTATTTCAGGGCCAAATTCGAGATTTATATCTTTATTGAATGGGGTTATTCCTGCTACGCTCGCAGTATTGATGCTGCCTGTAGCAAGCAGCAGTAAAAGGGGGGGGAGTATATTATTTAAGTGAAACATAAGTAACTTATAGTGTAAAAATTCCTGTGCAGATTACCTTCAGCATAAACATCATGCTATCCAGAGTATATATATGGGTTTATCTCCCAATAATTGTAATTTTGGTTTATGTTTCTAGTTAATGTAATTATAATAACATTTTATATACTTATATGTGACCTGCGTTACATAAGAGGAGGCAAAAACCATTTAGTATTTGGCCATAAATCACTAATACAGGTGATGCAGCCCATGTGAAATTATATGAATGCGGGGCAGGCGTTGTACAAAAATCGTCAGAACTCATAAAAAATGCAATGTCTGTAATGGGTAAGATCATGCAGAAAGTATTTCATCATAATAGTTCATATTTACCCGGTACTTAGGTGACTTTTGTCACGTTGAGACACATGGGTTAGTGCCACCCGGAAAATAAAAAGTTAACTGCAAGGAGTTAAAAAATATGCCAATTTACACAAAAGAGCTTCTTTTCCCCGCAATCAGTATGTTATTGATTGCACAACCAGCGCTGGCGGTTAACTGGGTAGAAAAAATTACTATAAAGGGGTTTGCTTCTGCTGTGTATCAGCAAACTGATGATCCTGTTTTTTTTAACGGTGACTGTGAAAGATCGTACACTGCGGTGAGTTCGGGTTTAAGGCCTCTGGCCTGTGATCTTTCGGCTCCTGCGGGTGGTGGTGTCGGCACCATAAATGGCGTAACACCTGTGGACGGTGGCATTAACGAAGAAGGTTCTTTTCGAGCAACGCGTATAGGCCTTAATATTAATGCGGAAATTAATGAAATGACGACTGTGCAGACGCAGCTTCTGGTGGAAGAGGGCCCCACTGGCTTCGACATGAATCTCGACTGGGGTTTTATCAGTGTTTCATTAAGCGACAGTAGTACGGTACGTGCAGGTAAAATCAGATTACCCGTTGGCCTGATTAATGAATTCCAGAATGTAGGCATAGAGCTTCCCTGGATTGAGGCACCACAGTTATTTTATGGCAGGGGTTTTGAAGGCTCCAATATTACGCTTCAGTCTTATCGTGGTTTGAGCTATCTGTGGGACGTGTATGTGAGTGACTGGTCATTTAGTTCCGATATATTTGTTGGTAATGTTGACCTGGAAGGCATGAGTCTGGATAATTTACTGGGGTATACGTTTAAGGCGGACTGGGATGAGTCGCTCTATTTTCAGGCCAGTGCTTTTCAGGGCAGTATTGAGTTTGGTGCGATAGTGGATGAGCTAATTGGTCAGACTCACCGAACTCGAACCTTTGGTGTCGGGGGGGATGCGGCTAATTTTCTGTTTTATGCAGAATTTGCACGGGTTACTATGGGAATTGATGAACAGGAATCCTCTACATGGTATGCCAGTGGAGGATACCAGTTTGGTGATGTTACCATTATGCTGATGCATCAGAATATGGATAAAGGTGTTGATGTGGCCGATGCGCTGAAAAATCAGCAAACCATTAATAGCATTACATTGCGTTATGATTTTGCACATAATGCCGCTTTAAAATTTGAGATCAGCCAGATAAGCACCGATAAGGGTATTGGTCTGTTTGCGGCAGGTGCTGTAACCGATATAAAACCAGCGGACAGTGTGAATATGTTTGGTATGGCACTTGATGTGGCGTTTTAGGAGGAATGAGATGAAAACTGCATTTAATGTTGAAATGTTGTGTAAAGCTCGTTCTTTCGGTCTGCTGTCGGTTATTCTAATGGGACTGTTCTGGCAATCGAATGTGATGGCGGATGTGTCGGTAATTGTGCATTCTTCAGTGGCTATTGGCAGCATTGATGCGGGCACGTTAAAGTCTATTTATCTTGGGAAACTCAGGTCGTGGCCTGATGGCGCAGCTCTTACCGTAATTGACCAGAAAGCGGGAAGCAAAATACGTAAAAAATTTATTAACGAAATTATTGGTAAAAAAGAAAAAAAGTTTGATGCCTACTGGTCAAGAAAGGCGTTTTCTGGCAAAGGTACGCCACCTAAAAACCTTGGGAATGATGCCGATGTTAAAGCATGGGTTTCCAGGCACAAAGGCAGTATCGGTTATATTGACTCCTCGATGGCTGACTCATCAGTAAAAGTACTGTTGATAATTAAATAGAAAAACACCATCAAGGCATATAAAATCAATATATGTTTCTCAGATTGAACAGTAAAATATAGTAGTAAAATCGGTTTCTCATTATTGAAACTAGCGTTTTTGAATCACACAAACCCAGTTTAAATGACCCATTATCATTCTCTGGCTGGCACCTGTATGGTGTCTGCCAGTGCTGATTCAGTAAAGCAGTGCTTTAAAAACAGGCCACAGGGGAGGTGGATTATTGTAAAAAACAAATCAGAGTAAATAACAGTAAAAAATCAGTATGAAATACTATCAATTTATTAAATATAAACTAATTATTGTTTTATTAGTGCTGGCATCAGACTCGATAAATACCGTTATGGCTTATAGCCTTTCGAATAATGTTTTGAAATTTCAACAAAAACTGGCTAAAAAAGGTGATCCTTATGCGCAGTACAGGCTGGGTGTTATGTATGAGTCGGGTTTTGGTGTTGAGGTTGATTTTGATGAGGCTTTAAAGTGGTATAAAAAGTCTTCACGGCAAAATAATAATGCGGCAACAAGGCGAATTAACTACATTGATATTCTTAAAAATGGATATCAGGTGGAGGAAGATGCTGCCTGGCTTGATGGGCTAAAGCAGGATGCTGCTGCTGATGGCGAGGCAATGTTGCTTCTTGGTATTATGTATAAAAATGGTACGGCAGTTGATAAAAATTTAAATATGTCATACAAATATTTAAAGAAGGCGGTTGTAAAAGATGTGTCGGGTGCTGAAGATGAGTTGATAGTGGTAAAAGAGCTATTAGAGGTGCAGAAAAAGCAGGATATTGAAAATGAAGGGCACCAGGTAGAGGAAGCACTGGTGCGTGAAAAAGAAGAAAAAACAAGGAAAAAAGCCGAAGCAAAAAAGCGCAGGTTAACGCGAGAAAAACGTAAACAGCGGCTGGCCAGGAAAAAGGAAGAAAAAAAAGCAAAGCGCAGGCGAGTTATTATACTTAAAGGTGATAATGCTGTAGCTCAGCAAAAAGCAGACAATGTTGCTGATGCTGGAACAAAGACGGCTTCAGTGGAGGAGAAGGGGTTGTCCTGGGCAGAAACGGTTGAGCTGGAGAGAAAAAAGCAGGCGGCAGGCAACTGATTTTGACTCACTTGCCCTTCTGGTTTTGTGCAGGGGTGCACTTAACTACCCAATGCCAGTAAGTTAAGCTATTGTCGGGGTTTCTGCGTCACCCCAACTGCGATTCACTGCGCCGATTAACCTGAATTCATCTCAGTTGAACACCTCAAAGTGCATCCCTGCACAAAATCGAACGGGTGAGTAACAGGCTCACAGAATATTCAATATTCTCAATAACTTACTGCACTATTGCGCGGTCAACTGATGAATTCAGGGTTAAGGGATAGAGCGCCAGAAAACGATGGTTAATCCAGGATAAAGAGCATGTATCCCCGGATCAGGCTTTGTGCCATCCGGGCTTCTAGCGCATTCCATCCGTTTTATTTTCTGCTCGTATGGGGCGAGTGCATTATGGCGCTCTTCAGGCTGCCCTAAAAGTCAATTTTTATACCCACATGTGCGCTGTCATCCAGTTCGTATTTATTGCGGTTTTCAAACTCATATTCCATAAAACGATAGCCCAGGTAGGCGCGGGCACTTGGGGTGATTTCTATTTCAACGGCAAAGCGGTATTCAATGAATGACTCTGCTCCGCTAAAAGAGGTGATGCCGGGTGCATAATAAAGGGTGCCCACAAATGCAATTGGGGTGGATGATGGAATGACATAACGAATTTTACCCGCAATGGCCAGCGCACCGGCTTCTTCGTTTATTTTATCGAATGATGTGTACATGATTTTACCACCCACACCCAGTTGCAGGGCTTTGTTATTGCCTGCCGGGCTGCCGGTAACCATGGCTTCAAGGTTAAACTGGTAGTCGTCATTTTCATTAAAAAAAGCCCCAAAGCCAACATCTGCACCCCCATACCCAAAGGTTGAGGATTCAGTCAGATATGTGATTTCTACCATTTTTTCGGCGAGCTTAAGGTCAATGCCCCGCGAATGAGCCTGTGAGGTTATTGCGAGTAAAGCCAGTGCCAGGCCGGGTTTATTTAGCATATTAAGTATTCCTGAAAGCTATTGTTGCGCCAGTTAGGTGCGTTTTAGGCGTGCTGGTAAGCCGATAAAGCTGAATCATACACAAGTTACAGATGAAAAAACATACAGTAGTCCACTCTTGCCTGTATTTGTTTAAAATAAATGCATATTAAAGAGTGGGCTGCTGTGTGGTCAGTATTCATACTGTCTGGTAGTAGATGTTTTGTGGGTGATTCGCCTGCGCGAAGAAAAACCAGCGTTCGGCAATCAGCCCGGTGTATTGTATCAGAAATGCGGCCATGAACATTTCAGTGCTGGCATTGCTGATGGCGGCAAATAGCAGGGCCAGAGGGATGGGGAATACCAGCAGGATAAATATGTATTTAACCGATTTGAGAAACAGGGCGGTTTTTCCGTGAAAATATTCCCGGGTATTGAATGAACCACCCATGGCACCCTGTGCCTGTTGCTGAATTTTATTGTGCCGAATACCGATAGCGGTTTGTACAGAGGATTTATGCCTGATTTTGCTGTTTCGGTAAAGGGATGCCAGGCGAGTTATAAATACGAGAATTGTGAGGGCGATGGCCCAGCCACCCAAAAACCGTGTTTGCTCTGCAAGGCCAAGGTAGCTGGACAGTGCTGTTGCCAGGGTGAAACCTGATGCGTTGCCGAATAGAAAGTAGTTAACCACGGTCAGGGGGGTGGACCATTCCTGTAAAAATTTTATGCAGGCGTAAATCATGGCGGTGCAGATAAACAGTGCAAAGGTGGCGATTACGCCAAATATGCCAATAAACAGGCTGGTGCTAAGGGATATATTGCCATGCGTGTAGGCAATGCTGTCAAGCCCCATCAGGTGAGTCAGGCCGTATGCAAATACGGCCATCATCATGGTGGGAAGTGCAATCACTTCGCGGGATAGCCAGGATGTTTTCCAGCGCGCAGCTGAGCGCCAGGCACGTTCCGGGTGGCCTAAATGGAAGAACGAGGCAAGCAGTCCACCCATGAGCAGTAGCAGTGAAATAACAGAACCGATGCCATACAGGTTTGAGCCGGTAACATCAGGCAGCAAATTAAATTCGGCATAAACCTGAGATGAAAAAAGTGCGAGGAACAGGCCTTGCGCAGCACCGATTAAGGTGGTTAAAAATATGACAGAAAATGCTGGATGCATTGCTCTCTCCAGTAAAAATGTTAATTATAATGTTTTTCACCGCTCTGGCATTTGTAAGCAGCAGGCCAGGCGGTGAAATAACGGGTTTAAATAAAGGAGTTATCGTCCAGTGTTGGCGCATCCACCGGTTCGTGATGTTGTTTCTGCTCTTTATTGAGCGGGTTATCAACGCGAATAAGTTCATCTTTGTGAATGGTGATTTTGTTTTTACGACGCGGCAGGTAATGGTTGGAGGGTTTTGTTCCCCATTCCGGCATTAGCTGGTAGCCGCCTTCATCTCGAATTAGCTCTGAGACGTGGGAGTCAGGGTCGTGTACATCACCGAACAGGCGTGCATTGGTTGGGCAGGCCAGCACACAGGCGGGTTTGCGTTCGGCTTCCGGCAAGGTTTCATCATAAATACGATCGACACACAGGGTGCATTTTTTCATGACTTTCTGGTGTTCGTCAATTTCCCGTGCGCCATAAGGGCAGGCCCATGAGCAGTATTTGCAGCCGATGCATTTATTGTAATCAACCAGTACGATGCCGTCTTCTTCTCGTTTGTAACTTGCGCCGGTTGGGCACACGGGGACGCAGGGTGGGTCTTCGCAATGCAGGCACGATTTCGGGAAGTGAACGGTTTCAGTTTTGGGAAACACACCCACTTCGTAGGTTTGTACGCGGTTGAAGAAGGTGCCGGTTGGATCTTTCTGGTAGGGGTTGTCATCGGACATAAAACCCGCCGGGCCAGAGGTGTTCCATTCTTTACAGGAGGTTACACAGGCACTGCAGCCAACGCATACATTCAGGTCAATAATTAGCGCTAACTGAGTCATTATTTATGTCCCTTTTTGCTGTCAAACTTACCGGCAAAGAAACCCTGCCATTTGCGTCTCAGGCTCATGCCGGGTAATACCTTCATTGATTCAAACTGAGGTAATGTGTGCTCTGCATTATCTTCGGCCCTGTATACTCGAACGCGCACGTCATACCATGCGGCCTGACCGGTTACCGGGTCGGAGTTTGATATGTGCTCGCCACATTCATTTTTCGGCAGTTCTTCTGCAATCAGGTGATTGAGCAAAAAACCCTGCTGAGATTCGTTTGCATCATCGCTTAAGTTCCACGCACCTTTGGCTTTGCCAACGGCATTCCATGTCCAGATAGTGCCTGGCTCAACCGCTTCAGAGAAGCGAGCCATGCAGCGGACTTTACCGTGCATTGATTCAACATAAATCCAGTCGCCATCTTTAAAGTCGTGCTTTTCTCCCAGTGAAGGGTGTACATGCATGTAGTTATGTGCGTGTATCTGGCGCAACCAGGCATTTTGCGAATCCCATGAATGGTACATTGCCATGGGGCGCTGTGTGAGCGCATTTAAAGGGTACTTCTGCTTATCTGTTAGCTGGCCTTCCAGTGTTTCAGAATAGAAAGGCAGTGGATTAAAGTGCTCTTCAACACGTTTGCGCAAATGATCTGGTGGCTGGCGGCCCGGGCGTTTGCCCTGTGCGGCAAGACGGAACTTCTGTAGTACTTCAGAATAAATATGAATATTAATCGGTTCGTTGTAGCGGGTTAAGCGATGATCCTGTGCCCAGGTGAGATAGCCCTGGTTCCAGTTGCGCATGTACTGGTATGAAACCGGTAAATGGTACTGGTAGACACAGTTGTTTTTTTCGTACATTTCCCATTGATTCGGGTTGGGCTCACCTTTCATGAATTTCTCACCGCCCTTGCCACGCCAGCCGGCGAGGAAGCCGATACCGGAGCCGGGCTCGGTTTCAAAATGGGTGATGAATTCAGGATAGCTATTAAATTTGCGTGAACCGTCTTCATGTGTAAATGCAGGCAGCTTTAAGCGTGAGCCTAATTCAATGAGCACTTCCTGAAAGGGTTTGCATTCACCTTTTGGAGGAACAACGGGAATGCGCACAGAGTCAACGGGGCCATCAAATTCAGAAATCGGGCGATCGAGCATCGACATAACATCGTGGCGTTCAAGATAAGTTGTGTCTGGTAACACCAGGTCTGCAAAAGCCACGGTTTCAGACTGGAATGCATCTGCAACAATCAGGAAGGGTATTTTGTATTCACCGTCTTCGTCTTTGTCGTTGAGCATTTTGCGTACTTCGCTGGTATTCATCGAAGAATTCCATGCCATGTTTGCCATAAAGATCATCATGGTGTCGATTCTGTACGGGTCGCCGCGCCATGCATTGGTAATGGCATTGTGCATCAGGCCGTGTGCAGACAGCGGGTATTCCCAGGAAAAGCCTTTATCCAGGCGAACGGGGTCACCGTTTTCGTGGATAAACAGATCTTCGGGTTCGGCTGGAAAACCCAGCGGCATTCCATCCAGTGGTGTGTTGGGTTTAACGCCTTGCGGGCCTTTTGGGGTTTTCGCGCAGGGGGGGATTGGACGCGGGAAGGGGGCTTTATGGCGGAAGCCACCCGGGCGGTCAATTGTGCCCAGTATCGACATTAAAATAGACAGTCCTCGAATGCTCTGAAAGCCATTTGAGTGGGCGGCCAGGCCGCGCATCGCATGAAATGAAACCGGGTTACCGGTGACGGACTGGTGTTCACGGCCCCAGGTGTCTGTCCAGGCAATGGGCAGTTCTATTTTCTCATCGCGTGCCACAATGCCCATTTCATGTGCCAGGCGACGTATGGTTTCAGTCGGAATGCCGGTTACAGTGGCGGCCCATTCCGGTGTGTATTCTTCGACCGATTCTTTTAATAACTGAAATGCGGGTTTAACCGGTGTGCCATCATCCAGTGTGAATTCACCCATAAGGAAGGGGTCTGCGCCCTCTGTGTGTGTGCGCACGGCGCTGTCTGTGTTGCGGTCCCACCACATCTGATTCTGGTGGTCAAAGCAGCCCAGTTCAGGGTTGTTTACGTCCATGCGCACAAACATGCCGTGGGTCTCGGAGGATTCGTCACAGTTAACCAGCTGGCCTGCATTGGAGTAGTCTTTAACAAACTCCCGGTCATATAAGCCGGTTTCAATCAACTCGCGTATCAGTGCCAGTATCAGTGCGTTGTCTGTGCCAGGTTTAATCGGCACCCACTCATCGGCTATTGCGGAATAACCCGTGCGCACCGGATTAATCGAAATAAAGCGTCCGCCATTGCGTTTGAACTCAGAGAGAGCGATTTTCATCGGGTTAGAGTGATGGTCTTCTGCGGTGCCAATCATAATGAACAGTCTGGAGCGTTCAAGGTCTGGACCACCGAATTCCCAGAAAGAGCCACCAATCGAGTAGATCATGCCAGCGGCCATATTCACAGAGCAGAAGCCCCCGTGAGCAGAATAGTTTGGCGTACCGTAGTTTTTGGCAAACATACCGGTCAGTGCCTGCATCTGGTCGCGCCCGGTAATGAGTGCGAATTTCTTAGGATCAGTCGCACGAATATCGCCAAGGCGTTGCTCCATAATATCAAACGCCTTATCCCATGAGATTTCTTCAAACTCGGCATCACCCCTTAATGCGCCTTTTTTGCGCATTAAGGGTTTGGTCAGGCGGGCAGGAGAGTACTGCTTCATGATACCAGAGGCACCCTTTGCGCAAATCACCCCTTTATTTAATGGGTGATCAGGGTTGCCCTGTATATAGCGGACTTCGTTGTCGCGCAGGGTAACTCGAATGCCGCAACGGCAGGCGCACATATAACAGGTGGTGTTTCTGGTTTCGATACGACCTTCTGGCTCTCTGGTCGCGTCATGTATCACTCTGGATGTCATACTGGGGCCCGCATTTTAAAGTAACTAAGGATTATATTGATGATTATCAACAAATCTAATTATCTTTATTAAGAGTTTCATAAAATTCTTATATACTGTTATGCCTTCTTCTATCTCCCTCTCTGCTGTTCAAAGAGGGCAGCAGAGAGTTAGGGGTATAGCATATAAACGTTATTTTCGCAGGTGTATAGCCTGTTGCAGGGTGCTTTAAGGCACATGTAGTCTGTTGTAAAAAAGTGGTTCGTTAACGCTAACCTGTGTTTTCCGGGGCGTTTATCAGGTGTAAATAAGCGGGGGAAGTTGTGAATTAAGGCGACAGGTAAGGTGATAGACGGGAATAAACCTTACAACTCTTAATGTAGAGCGAACGATGCATATACTATATTATGATAAGGTATTGATCATTGATAGGCTGCACAGATTGATGCGCCTTACTTATCTCTGATGTTATAAAGTTATTCGTTCAGAGCTGCATTTTTTGAGTTTTGGCCTCAGGGTGCGTTACTAACAGGACATATTAAGAGTCACGAAGATGATAGAACCCGTATTAGTAGATAAATTTGGACGCAGTATTGACTATGTTCGCATTTCGGTGACAGACCGTTGTGATTTGCGTTGTAGCTACTGCATGCCAAAACAGTTTCGGGATTTCCATGAGCCTGAAGAATGGCTTACATTTGATGAATTAGAGCGAGTGGTTGCGGCATTTACGCGTATGGGGACTCGGCGTGTTCGTTTGACGGGGGGGGAGCCGCTGGTTCGAAAAAACCTGCCAGAACTTGCCTGCCGACTTTCTGGACTGGCGGGGCTTGATGATCTGTCGTTGAGCACAAACTGTACGCGCATGAGCAAACATGCAGAAGCGTTATATGCTGCGGGTATCGGGCGAGTGAATGTGAGCCTTGATAGTTTGAATTCAAAAATTTTTAAGGGGCTGACGGGAGGTAAGCTGGAAAAAGTACTGGATGGTCTGATGGCTGCCAGGGCGGCGGGTCTTCGGCCCATTAAAATTAATATGGTGCTGATGAAAGGCGTAAATGACCATGAAGTTGAAAGCATGGTTGAGTTTTGTGCGCAATATGGTTTTACGCTGAGATTTATAGAGACCATGCCGGTGGGGGATATGGGGCGTGAAGCGAGCAGCCGGTTTGTGAATTTACAGGATATAAAAAAGCGCCTGTCAGAGAATTTTGAGCTGGTGCCGGGTGTTATGCCGGGTGGTGGCCCGGCGCGTTATATGAATGTGCTGGGAACCGACATTAATATTGGGTTTATAACGCCGATGTCGCAACATTTTTGTGAAACCTGCAATCGTGTTCGCTTATCGGTTGATGGAACGATTTATACCTGTCTGGGGCAGGAAGATAATTTTGAACTGCGCCCGCTTTTAAGGCGGGGGATATCGGATGAAGGGCTGGAGCAGGCGATTCGTACCGCCATTGATTTAAAGCCTGAAAAGCATGAATTTAATGAGAATCCGGAAAAAGTGCTACGGTTTATGTCTTATACGGGTGGTTGATGGCGTATGAATTATATATAATTTTCCTGGGAGCACCCCTACGGCCAATAAAAATTATAGATGTATTAACATCTATCCAGTAGCCGACAGGTAAAGAAAAAATTCCGGCCTAAAGAGGTTTTTCCTGATTAAAGTGCTCTAGCAGTGCATCAATAAAGATTCTTATCTTGCCGGATAAATGCCGTCGGTGTGGGTAGAGTGCGTATAAGTTCAGGTGATAAAAGCTATAGTCATTTAGCAGCGCCTGAAGCCTGCCTTTTTTTATATCATTATGCACCATAAAATCTGGGCAAAGCCCAATGCCGATGTCTGTCAGTACCAGTTCTTTAACGGCTCGCACACTATTAACAGAAATGCTGCCGTTAAGCTTAACGCGGTGTTTCTGGTTATTATGCTGGTATTGCCATTGCTTTTTAGTGGTGATATTGGCATCAAAAATACACGGATGCTGTTGCAGCTCCTGAGGTGTTTGCGGGCAGCCGTGTCGTTCAATATACGCCGGGCTTGCGCAGACGCGAGTGGGTGCGGGGGCTATTTTTCTGGCGACCAGACTGGTATCTGGTAGCTCGCCAATACGAATGGCCACATCAAACCCCATGTCCACAATGTCTACCATACGATCTGACAGGTGCAAACTGATTTCCAGCTCTGAGTATTGCTGCGATAGCCGGGCAATAATCGGCATCATATGGAGTTCGGCAAATGATATGGGTGCCGTAATGCGTAATTCCCCCATTGGCTGGCTACGGGTATCAAGCATTAAGGATTTCAGCTCATCCAGCTCAGATAGAATTGGCTTGCAGCGCTCATAATAGGCCCGTCCGGCAGGGGTGGTACTTACGTGGCGAGTGGTTCGATTTAACAGCCGCGTATTAAGCGAGTTTTCCAGGTGCGCAACATACTTGCTCAGCAGATTTTTGGAAAGTCCGGTTTTTCGAGCCGCACTGGAAAACCCCCCGGTTTCAGTAACGGAGCAAAAGGCTTTCATACAGGTTAGTGTGTCCATTAATACTCATTGTCTCTAATTTATGGACAGTATAACAATAAATAAGGTAATTGTTAATAATATGGATATGGGTAATACTTAATGCATCTAAACGAACCCACAGAGGAAATTAAAGATGAAACCATTAAATACTATCGTCAGTGCTGTTGTAATGAGCCTGTCTGCTTTGCTTGGCCTGCCTGTTGTTGCGGATGCTGCTGATGCCGGCAAATACATTATTGATCAGGATCATAGTGGTATTAGTTTCAGTGTTAGTCATATGGGGTACAGTGATCTTCAGGGACGATTCAATAAAATGGAAGGTAAATTTACGCTTAACCCCGGCAAAAAGAGCACGCTTGAACTGGTGATAAAAACCGCGAGTGTTGATAGTAATCATGATAAGCGTGATAAGCACTTGCGTAGCCCGGACTTTTTAAACAGCAAGCGCTATCCAGAAATGAAGTTTAATGCCAGTGATGTGAAATTTAATGCAAAGGGTGAGGTGGTAAAAATTATGGGTTCACTGACATTGCACGGTAAAACCAGGCCGGTGACATTAAATGTAACGCCAATGAGAGCAGCGAAAGACCCCTGGGGAAATTATCGTGCAGGTTATGTTGCTAGCGCGACGATTAAGCGCAGTGATTTCGGGATGAATTTTATGCAGGATGGTATTGGCGATAATATTGCGTTGAATATATCTATTGAAGCGATAAAACAATAGCGGCAGGCCCAATGCCAGTGAGTTAAGCCAGGGTGTTTTGATTATGTTAGAGAAAGCTGTTGGCTAAACCATAAGAAATCAGCTGGCACAGGGGTATGTGCCCGGGGAATAATGTGCCGGGGTATACTAATGAACCGGTAAGATTAAGGATACTCATCATTCAAAATATGTCGTAAAACCATCCCTGTAAGCTCGACATCCGCATTCATGCGGCTGATGATTTTGAATGATGAGTATCCTTTATTTATGTACTGGCAGTATGTCGGGAAAAAACTATGCAAATTCAAATTTTACTTCAGACCCTCGTTGTGCCGTTTTTTATATCGGTTATCGCGTTCAGGTATTTAGATGAACGTCATGCCTTAGCCGGTATGGTGGTGGCCTGGCTGGTGAGTTATTTCTGGATACTGGGAAAAGTGCCGTTTGTTCCTCAAACTGCGGAAGAGTTGCTCTGGATATTTATGGGTGTTGCGGTATTAAGCCGATATTTTTTACAGAAAAATACATTTCAGTATAGTTTGATGGGAATGTTTCTGGCCGCTATTGCTGCTATTAGCTGGCCGGTATTGAGTTATGAAATAACCGTGCAGTTTGTACTTGAAATGTTACTGTTTGTTGCAGCGGGCTCTGTTGTTGTCGTATTTAAATGCCGTAGTGACCGACCAGCATTGCTGGTGGTCATGGGTTTTACAGTATTAAGCCTGATATCGGCACTGAGCGGATCATTGCTTATTGGCCAGTTGGCGGGCAGTGTGTCTGGCGTTTCCGCTATTTATGTGTTGCCTGAAATTCGTCGCTATTTTCGACAGAAGCAGATGCAGGATAAAACATTCTCCGTGCTGATGTTGTTATATTTACTGATTTTGTATATAGCGCGGGTGTTTGCAGAAGTTGAGCTGTATGTGGTGATCGCCTTAATGACTGCGGGTTTGTTCGGGTTATTCGCAAGAAAAAATACATTGCTAATCTTAACAGCGCTTATGTATATAGTATCAGTTGCTATTATGTATAGTTTGGGCTCGGATAGCTCATATTATTAAAAGAGGAGTAGCCATCATGTTAGTTACTAACAAGTCGGAAAGACTAAGGATACCCGCAATTAAAAAGCGTTAGCCGCATGGATGAGACTGAAAACAGAGTGTCAGACAGATATAAAGCATAGACCTGACTCTCTTCTCTTCCATGTTTTTATAAGTGTAGAAATATTTGACATATGAATTAATGTGAAATACTACTGAAACGAGTAGATAAGGATACCCATAATTGAAAAGTCGCCGTAAATACCTCCCTGTAGGCTCGGCATCCGCATCCCTGCGGCTGACGCTTTTTAATTGCGGGTATTCTTTCTTTCCGACTTATTAGTATGTGTAGCAGATCACGCTTTTGATTAATAGCTAAGGTAGCGTGAGAAAAACACATATTTGTTGTTTCAGGCGCAGAAGGTTTTTAAATAGCTGAATAATATGTTGTTTCTGTAATCATGATGTGTGCTTTTAATCGGAGCCAGGTCGTTGTGTGGTGTTTTTTCCAATTTTATACATGGACAGATTTTCTATTTGGTGGTAGCCTTTGATGTGATACATAAAAATTAAATAAATGTGATAACGGATAATCAGTTGATAGCTGGCGATAGTTAATTAGCAGTGAGTAATGTTCTAATATTGCTTATTGTTGTAAAATCGGCAGTATATTTTTCACTGTTTCAGATTACCAGGATAGATCTGGTGATTTTTAGCTTCGTATTATTTCAGTGCTGAAGTTATTCTTAAATTTATTTAAATTTCTATGGGCAAAAAAATAAATTTAAGGATTAAAATAATGAGTTCTCACTTTCCATCTATACCCGCTAACAGGCATCTTTCCATTTTACTTGCTACTCTGAGCATTAGTCTGTGCTCAGCGCAGCTTCATGCGGTGCCGGTGTTTACCAATCAGGCGAGCGGCTCTGGCATTACGCATGTCAATCCCATGTCCACCGATTTTGCTGTGGGTGGTGGTGCGGCCTGGATAGACTATGACAATGATGGAGACGATGATCTTTATGTTGTTAACGAAGTGCCTGGTCAGGCGAACTGGTTCTATGAAAATAATGCCGGGGTGTTTACTGAGCGCGCGGTCGCGGCAGGTATTGATAACCCGCTCCCCCCTGGTGCCGGTATTGCCGTGGGAGATTATGATGGGGATGGCTGTGATGATATTTTTGTTGCCAATGGTCAGGACCCCGGGCCACGGGCATGGAAAAACACGCTGTTCAGGAATAATTTTTGCGATTCCGGCCAGAAAACCTTTACAGATGTAACCTCAGCGGCGGAGCTTAATGAAGTTTCACAGAGTTCAGTTGCTTCTTTTGGTGACCTGGACGGTGATGGCGACCTGGATCTTTATGTTGGTAATTATGCGCCGAGTATAGTCGATGGCATCTGTGAGACAAATCACCTGTATCTGAATAATGGCAATGGTGTGTTTGTGGAGCTGGGGGCGGTTATCGGCGCTAATGATGTGGGCTGTACGCTGGCGGTAACGATGACAGATTATGATAATGATAACGATCTGGATATTTACGTTTCCAATGACTTTTCCGGCGGCGGACTTTTTCAGAACACAGGCGCATCAGATGCAATCTATCGCAATACAGGAAATGATCTGACAGGTGTACCCCGTTTTGAGATTGCCGCTGACTCGAATCTGGGTGATGCAGGTAATGGTATGGGGATTGCGGTGGGTGATTTTGACAGTGACCTGGATATAGATTACTACGCTACCAGCATGTCACTGGATGCATCCAGTAATAATGTGCTAAATGAAAATCAGGGTGATGGAACATTTATAGAAATAGCGAGTGCAGCAGGCGTGCAGGACCCGGGGTCTTCAGGTCTCGGTGCTATTCTTGCTGGCTGGGGAACGGTCTTTGCCGATTTTGACCATGATGGAGATCAGGACCTGTTTAAAACCAATGGCAGCATTGGCGCAACCGCAGTGTTTGGGCCGAGTTATATCCAGCCGGATCGCCTGTTTCTTAATAACGGAGACAGCACCTTTAATGAAGTTGGCGCTAGTGCAGGTGTCGATGGAGCCTGTAGCAGTAACTGTGGTGCGCCTTATGGGCAGGGACGCGGGGTTGCCATATCCGATTACGATAATGATGGTGATATGGATATGTTTGTTAGTAATCTATCGGTTTATGATGCAACGGGTGCACTTGTCTCACCGGGCATGGCGAGTTTATACCGTAATGAGAATGGCAATAGTCTGCCATCGTTGACAGTCAGGCTGACTGGGGCGGCGGCTAATTTCCGTGGTATTGGTGCTAAAATTCAATTGACCAGCGATGATGGAAATAACACAAAACAACAGGTTAGAGAAATTAATGCAGGAACTTCGCATGGTTCAAATCATACGTTCGCGGCGCATTTTGGTCTGGGTGTTTTCACGCAAATTAATGAAGTAAAAACGGGCTGGTTGTCTGGTTGTCAGCAGTCAAGGCTGGCGGTTACTGGAAACGTGACTACTTTTAATGAGACCGTTTGTCCTGAAATTACACGTGTTACCCCGGGAACCGGGCCCTTTGTGAGTATTGAGGGTGTGAATATGAGTGGTAATTTCACCAGTGTCACTTTTAACGGTGTTCCTGCGATGGGCTGGCAGTCATTTAGCCCAACATTACTGGTGGCTATTATGCCCATTGGCGGGTCTATCTTTGATGCAATTAGTGTTACCAGAAAAACCGCTGATGTGTTCAGTACCGCACTGTTTCAGGCGCAGCCGACGATAGAGACGGTTACTGCCGGTGCCGGGCCTTTTGTGTTGATAAGAGGCCGGCATCTCGGGCAGATACAAAGTGTTACGTTTAATGGCGTTCCAGCTATGGGGTATCAGAGTAATGGGCCAGAGGAGGTTGTGGCTATTCTGCCCATTGGTGGTACGATCGAAGGGGATACAACGGTTACTACGGCTAATGGTAGTGGTAGTTTTTTTCCGGCACCGCAGGTTGATACTGTAGTGGGTGGAGCAGCATCTGTCGTGATATCTGGAGCACACCTGATTCAGGTGGAAGCGGTAGCGTTTAATGGTGCTCTGGCAACAGGGGTTCAGGCGAGCGGGACAACTCAGATTAGTGCCGTTCCACCTGCGGGTTTTAGCTCGGGGCGGGTCACTATTGTAACGCCGGGTGGGACTGAAATCTCTGAAATTATCAGTATTCAGTAATATTTAGAAGAGGGCCGGGATGGATCTGCCTCATTGAATCAGAAATGATATCTTTCTGGTTCGGGGCGGTTCCAGGCGTATAATTTTCTACTGCTCATTTTATTACGGATTAATAGAGTCGCCGATATGATACTGGAAGTAGCAATACTGGATGTAAAGAAAGGAATGGAGGTTTAATGAAGCTCAACTTATTATTTCCTCACAAAAAGGCTATATTTCTCATCAATTGCAGAAGTGTATCGAAAAAAATAACAGGTACATACTTCTGGTAAACTGGAAAGCGCTGGAGGATCACACGCAGGGGTTTCGTGGCTCAAAGGAATATGGAATATGGAAAATGGGAAAAATTACTCCATCATTTTTACGAACCCTTTCCTGAGGTGGAGCATTATGAGCTCTACTATTGAAACAAATAGAAAGGATACCCATTCCGACTTATTAGTAAGTGAGTAATAATCTGTTTTTATGATCTTATCTGTTTTGTATTAAAGTATGTTTTGTCACTGTTATTCCAGCCATATTCTCCCATCCATAAGCTGTTTTTAAAATCAATACTTAACCAGTTGGGTACATAGGGTTTCTGATGGGTAATTTTAAAATCACTAACGGGGGGTGGTCCGGAGTAGTCTGATACCGAACAGGTTTTTGTCATAACGGTATTAAAACGAATGTGAATATTACCTGTTAGCTGTTTAGCTGATGTAAGCAGCTCAGAAAAAAGCGTTTCTTTCACCTGCTGAACACCCTCTACAGGCTGATCAGAATAAAATGCCAGGCGCTTGCCTAACAGACAGCTAAAATAAATCTGTATTTCGATTATAAGGGGCGTAGCAAGTTTAGCAGCGGCAGCCTCTGCTTGATCAGAGAGACTGATAAGCATGTCTTTTTCATGAAAATTGAGTGTCTGTTCCAGTGACATACCGTATAAGCCCTCGTAGAATGTTACAAAGTCAGGATTATCATACAGAGAAACCAGGTGAAATGCCAACTTTGAAAGAAGTCGGATGTCGGGTGTCTCGGGCCTTTCAGTTTTTTACCTTACCGAGCCTGAGGTATGCTGGCGGGTCATATGAAAGAATGGATACCCTGTGGATGCCCTGTGTAACCAGAGCGTTACAACCTTACTCATTAAGCAGCTCCTGTTCCAGAGATAAATATACCCCATAAGCATTTTTACGATGCGCGGCTTCAAAAGCCGGTAGTTTTTCAAATTCAGACCAGTCTGCAGCGTCGAATGCTTCATCAAAAGATATGAGTTCATTAACTGCATTTTTCATAATGGCACGTAGTTGCTGTAAGTAGCGTCGAGTGAGTTTGATGGCCTGATCCGGTTTTTTAGCAGCCGGGCCGTGGCCGGGGATCAGTGCTGCCAGCTTTGTGTGTTTCAGGTTTTTGAGCAGTGCAAGCCAGTGTCCGGTATCGGCACTGCCAGTAAAGGGTATGCGGCCTTCAAAAATTAGATCGCCAGTGAGCAGTACCCGATCGGGTTTTACCAGCACACTTAAATCACCATCGGAATGGGCATTGCCCAGGTAATTTAAATCAAATGTAATGCCGCCCAGAGTAAATCGCTCATTTTTATCAATTACTTTATCGGCAGCTAATAATCGTGTGTTTTCATTCACCCAGGGGTCAAGTGAAAACTGGCGTTCTTCGAGGCGGCTTTTTGCGTTGTCTGATTCCAGATAGTCAAGATATCCTGCCGGGGCAATAATCTCGGCACCCTGTTCCTTAAAAACCTGTAATCCATAAAGATGATCGGCATGATAATGAGTCATAATCACTTTAACCACAGGCTTCAGGCTCAGGGTTTTTAATAACTGTAAAAAATGATGCGCCAGAGACGGTGTGCCAAGTGCATCTATTACAACGATACCTTCAGGGGTAATAACAGCGCTGGCATTGGAGATAAAACCCTCATTATCGGTTGCTACACCGGCTTTTCCCTGGACATAGTAGACATGTTCGGAGACTTTTTTTAATTCCATGTCTATACTGACTGGGGCGTATTTTGTGTCGGCATTTACTGCCAGAGATGATAGCAGTAGCGCGATTATAAGGGTGAGTCTGGCTGTTAGTTGATTATTGTGCATATGCTGTATTGAGTACCCTGTCTGGTTTTAGCTGCAATCTTTGACTCCAGGATGCCTCTGTTAATTGCCTGCTTCGGACATAGTCAATTAATAGAGGTGTCCTTTCGTCTGAATATGTTGTTTAATGTGAGCCATGAGCAAAGAATCTCATTGTAATATACCAACAGAGCCTGATTATACGGGTGTGCAGATTATTTCGCCAGTTTACAGTGAAACCTTGCTCGACTACAGGCAGGCAATGGGTCTTGCTAATGAGCAGGCAAGCAAGGTTTATGACGACTATATGCTGTTATCGTGGTATGACAGAGACAGAAATTTTGAATCACCGCAACATGCCAGTGAATGCCATGTAAATAGCGCGATTCCGGGGTATATAGATTATGCTTTGTTTCATGGTGCAAAGCTTAAAGTTGATATAGAACAGGGCCGTTTTGTTTTTTTCTATTTATTGACGGATTTCGATCAGGATTTAAGCAGAACCTGTGAGTAAATTCGCCCGTTATCGATACAGTGTTTCCAGCTGCGGGTGGTTTTTTTTATGGCGGTTATCCTGAATAATGCTTTTTTCAAACTTCATACACAAATCAGCAAGGCCTTCGCATGTCCAGTCAGCGGTACTCTGTTTGTAAAGGTGTGCATTTAAATCGCTTATTTTTCTGGCCAGGGGGGCATTAACATGCCGACTCAGTTGGCCCAATGAGTGAATGGACTGATCGGCAAAGAGTGCAGATGCCCATACCAGTAGTGCGTTTTTGCAGGCCTGTGCATTTTTCTTCTCACAGCACGAGCGAAGTTGTCTGTAAGCCTGTTTAAGCGAATGCGTTGTCGCAGGCTCTACAGAATCAACCGGTTTGTTATTATGTCTGGATTTCCAGAGGACAATCAATGTAACTCCCCAGCCACATGCCAGTAATAAAGCGATTATTTTCCACAACGGGTTATTATCTGCATGCGCTGTGGTAGATGGCGAAGGTGGGCTGGTTGTGGTGCTGTGAGTGTTGCTCTCGGGGCTAGTCGCCAGAGCTAATGTGGGGCGTGGTGTTATTGTTGAGGAGGCAGAAACAGCTGTCGCTTTAACAGTAAATGTGCGTGCTGCAATTTTTGCAATTTCCATTTTATCTGTTTGAGTATTCCACCAGGGAATAGTAATAGCGGGCAGGGTATATTTGCCTTCGTGCGCGGGTATAAGTGCAAATTTGATTTGCTGAACTCCGGTAATGCCGTCTTCTCTTTTGTTATTGTTTAACAGGGGTTTATCCGGGTATTGTTTCAGGCCTTTTATTTCATCCATAACAATCTCAGGAAGCTGTGAGGCACTTTGCCCATCGGCGAGCAGGGATATGGTGCGCGTAATGGGTTCTCCCGCTTTAAATGTTTCATTTTCCGGGAACTCTTCAACGAGCTGTATTTCCCTGGCAGGGAGCCAGTGCCGGCCCTTAAATGAACGGGGCATGTTCTTTACATGAATCTTTTTTTTGTCTGAGGATCGGCGAACTGTTTTAGTATTGCTGCGAAATGGGTCGTAGCTTGAGCGGTTGTTAATGGCGACACGTGCGCTGGCCAGGCTGGGCTTTATTAGCAGCTCGCCGTGTGCCTGGGGATAAATGGCGTGAATTTTTTCCAGTACCAGATAGGGTGTGTTGTCAATGGTTGTCTGATATTGTTTCACATCGCCCAGGGATTCGGTGACCACATCAACGCCGGATATATCCAGCGGTGAAAATTCGTAGCCATTGATATTGCGAGCGCTGAGCATACGTTGAGTTACAATGATCTGGGATTGCACATAGGCTGTGCTGGTGCTTATTTCCAGTTCAGAGATGAATGCCTGGCCTTTTCTGCCTGTGGATTTTTTCACGGGTGTTATCGTGATCTGAAGCTTTCGGCTCTGGTCGCTGCCAAAGCTAATGGGTGGAATGGTGATGGTGCCGACTTGCATTGGCATCAGCGATAAATTCCAGCGCGATGTTTTTTTGTACTGTCCATTGGTGATGCTCATGTTGCTGCTGGTACTTTTGCTTATAATTTTAAAATCTCTTTCAAGCGGTGAGAAATCCGGTTCACCATCAACGTTTTCAGTGGATTCAAATTTCATCGAAAAGGTTTCATTGAGTTGTACCTGTGAGCGGTCAACGATCACTCGAATATCGGCTGCATTTGCCGTGGATATTAACAGATATACCAGTAGAGAAAATATGTAAATTAAGGTGTTATTTGTTTTCATAATGTATACGGTGTTTCAGGTTGCTCATTAGTCAGTTATTCTAGCGCTCTGGTGATGCTTTTTAAAGCATCAATCGGCGGATTAAACTTGCCCTGTCATTACCAGGGTTGATTTTCTTCCTGTCTTTTGTCCTGGCTATATTGATACTGGAATTTTCGTCGCAGTAAACCACCGGGGTCATCCGGAATTTTATTAAGCCATTGTTGTGTTTGCTGCTGGTTTAAATCCGGTGTCTGTTCGGCAATTTCTCTGGCGCGTTGTGCGCGTTGCTTTTCATCTTCAGGTGTGTTCTCCTGTTCGGTGTTTTTTTCCGCTCTTTCACGTGCTTCTTTCTCTTCAGCTTCTTTCTCCCGAATTTTTTTCTCTCGGGCTTCCTTTTCGCTGTTTGTAGATGTCTGTTTGTTGTCCTGAGATGCCTGGTTAGAATTCTCTTCTTTGTTGTTATCAGAAGATGAGTTATTTTCTGAACCTGACTTTTCAGATCCAGATTCGCCAGATTTAGAGTCCTTGTTATCCGAGTTTTCAGATTTTGAGTCATCCTGCTGGGATGAGTCAGAATTTTGCTGATTTTTATCTTTCTGATCTTCGTTTTTATCGTCCTTATTCTTCTCCTTCTCCTTCTCCTTATTGTCTTTTTTCTCCTGCTGTGCTTTTTCTAGCAGCTGTTTATTGTATATGGCATCTTCATGGTCTGCCTGTAGTTCAATTGCCCGGTTATAGGCTTCAATGGCCTGATCTAGCTGACCTGCTTTCGCCAGTGCATTACCCCGATTATAATTGGCCTGCGGAGTGTCGATATTGCTGAGCTGTTCTGCTGCCTGCTGATACTGGCCCGCTCTATATTGTGCGGTGGCTTTCCATTCGGGATCATTAAATAGCCCTGCTGCTTTTTCTGCCTCACCTTTCTGTAATGCGGCTTCTCCCTGCTGGTCGCTGTTTTTCCATAAACTGCTCCATTCAATGGCCTGTGCAGGCTGGGGCAGGGGCAGGATAAAGACCACCAATACAAAAACCAGACCTTTTCTGAAGGTGTAGGCGGCAAATGGAATAACCAGCAGCAGTAGCCAGGGGCCCTGTTCATACCAGATGTCGGTGGTCAGTTTTGCCTGTTGTTTATCTGATGGCTCCTCTGTTAGGTTGTGACTGGCGGTGTTTCTTTCAATATCAATAGCCGACATCAGGTGGTTAATGTCACGGTCATCGGCACTGAGCAGGCTAAATCGCCCACCGCCTGTCTGTGCTGCCTGCTGTAATTGCCTGATGTCCAGTTTCGGAATAACAATGTTGCCACTGCGATCCTTAACAAAACCGCCATTTTTTAGTGCGATGGGCGCGCCTTCTCTGGTGCCTATGGCGAGCATCGAAGTGATAAAACCTTCGCTGTTTAATTGCTCAATAATATTCAGTGCTTTTTTATTAATGCTGTCGCTCACAATGAAAATATTGCCTTTTGAATGCCCCGCATTGGTGAACAGTTCACGGGCTTTTTTTAGTGCAATATCCAGTCGACTACCCTGTCCGGGCATAATGCTGGTTTGCAGTGCGGATATCTGTGCTGAAATAGTATAGGCATCATCGGTTAGTGGGCTTACCGTGTATGCATTTGCGGCATAAGCGATAAGGGCTGTCTGGCCTTCTTTTCGCTGGTTTAAGATATCCACTATTTTAAAGTGCGCTCTGCTGAGTCGGCTGGGTTTCACGTCGGTCGCATTCATTGATAACGACAGATCAAGGATAATGACCAGTGCCGACTGTGTTTTAAAAACAGGTTGGGGGCGTTTTTCAAATGCAGGACCAGTGAGTGCAAAAATAACCAGTGAACCGAATGCAAACAGGCTAATAGCCGGGATTGATTTTTTCTCTGTGTGGGTGCTTTGCAGCAGGTGCGCTAACAGGCGGCTGTCTATAACCGATGTCCAGTTGCGGTTTTGTGTCTGCATGCGTGAAAATGTCCAGATTAGCAGGGCCAGTGGTATGAGGGCGAGTAACCACCAGGGGCGAATCAGATGCAGCTGTAATAACCAGTGTAAGCTATCCATTGTTCAGCTGCCCTCTGGAAAAAAAGCCCTTTATTTTAAGCCGCAGTTGCTCCACCGTAGGTAGTAATATAATGAGTGCTGCAAGTATGAGTGCTGCGGTGAGTGGCCACATAAATAATGATTTAACAGGGCGAAAACTCTGGCTTTCCTGCTCTACGGGTTCGAGTTTATTGATTAGACTGTATATCTTGTTTAGCTCTTCGGTGTTGCGAGCCCGGAAGTACTGACCACCGGTAATTTCTGCAATCTCTTTAAGGCTTTTTTCATCAATCTCGTCGTTCTTTATACGGCGATTAAAAAATAATCCGCCAACTTTTCGGGATTCTGCACCCACTCCGATGGTATAAATTTTCAAATCCTGTTTGGCGGCAAGTTCGGCGGCTTTTAAGGGGGGCACCTTGCCTGCGGTATTGGCACCGTCGGTAAGCAGGATAAGTACGCGATTTTCAGCAGATTCTCCATCCAGACGTTTTATGGTAAGGCCAATGGCATCCCCTATGGCTGTGGCTTTACCGGCAATGCCAATTAATGCTTCCATTAACATCGTGTGCGTTGTTTTCGTGTCGAAGGTTAAAGGCGTTTGTAAGTAAGCCTGTTCTCCAAATAAAATAAGCCCAATGCGATCACCTTTGCGGCGCCTGATAAACTCTCCTGCCACGACTTTTACCGCCTGCAACCGGTTAATGACGCGGCCATTTAGTTCAAAGTCCTCGGCGGCCATACTGGCAGATAAATCTACTGCCATCATTAAATCACGACCACTAATCGAAATGTCTACCCGCTCGCCCAGCCACTGGGGGCGGGTCACAGCCAGAATCAGAAAAAACCAGGCCAGTGATGCAAGCAATGCGAGAAGTCGGTTTCTGCTGAGAACATTGCCGCCCTGCTGGTGCAGTTCGAAGTCTTCTATAAAGGGCACATGTAGTGGTGTGTCCCGGTTTTGATCGCTTGCGGGTAGAATGAGTCGTAGAATAATCGGCAGTGGCAGTAATAAAAACAGCCACGGCCATACAAACTGAACCTGTGTAAAGAGCATTAAATAGTCTCCTCTTTAACGGGTTGTTCGGGGAGTTGCTTTACCCATTGTCTGCAGCTGCTTAGCAATTCATTTTTATTAAAGCTGATATTTTTCTGATAGGGGGCGCTCATAAGCAATGAGCCAAGTGCAGGGGTGAATACCTCCTCCCCTGAGAGTTTGTTTAGCTGGTTAATCCACTGTGTGCCTGTCAGGCTGGCAACAGTTCCTCGTGGGAGATAGCTTAATGCGATACGACGTAATAGTGCTGAAACCTCTCGCAGGTATTCTATATTCACTTCATCGTGTTTGAATTTTTCTTCTAACAACTGCATTTCTCGGAGGGCCATTTTTTTATAAGCGGGAGGGGCGCTGTATTGTTTTTTGAGCTGCACAAGTTTATAAATGATGAGCGCAACTAAACAGGCAACAACCGGTAACAGCCACCAGCCAATGGCGGGAGGCCAGCCACTTATTGCAGCAGGTAAATGGATATCGTGTATGGGTAAGTCGTTCATTTTTTACGTTTGGTGCCTGAAGCCAGTCCCAGCCCCTGTTGTAAAACATATAAATAGTCATCGGCAGTGGAAACGTTAATATATTGCATTCCCTGTTTTCTACAGCGGCTCTGCAATTGCGATTGCTGCATTTCATAGCGTTGATGGTATTGCTGTCGCTGGCGTTTGTTATAGGTGTTTAAATTAATTTCACGCGCACCATCGCTTATTTTATAAATGCCTGCGGGCGGTAGCTGTGATTCCAGTGGGTCATGAATGGAAATTAAAACCACGTCAGAATGACGTCCTAGTTGTGTAAGCCCTGACCAGGCTTTATCATCCATATTGCGAAAGTCGCTAATTAAAAAAATCAGTGAGCCAGGTTTGCTAACACGCTGTAAGCGACTCAGCGATTGTGTGGCGCTACTGGCGTGACTCAGCGGCTCATTTTCGGCGGCGATGGCTTCTGAGGTATTGTTCTGGGTGTTCCAGGCGGGGTGTTGTGCCAGTTGTTTTATAAAGTGCAGGCTGGCCGATTTGCCACGGCTGGGGCGCAGCTCTATATGGGCATTGCTGTCCGCCTGGCTGGAAAAAATCAGTCCGCCCAGGCGATCGCCATGATGTGCGGTGCTCCAGGCGAGCAGGGCGGCAATTTTTGCGGCTAATACCGATTTAAAATGCTGTTGTGTGCCAAAAAACATGGGCTGGCGATAATCCACCCAGAGCAAAACTGGACGTTCACGTTCTTCGCGAAAAACTTTGCTATGCGCCTTGCCTGTGCGCGCAGTGACTCTCCAGTCCATGGCGCGAATGTCATCCCCTGGCTGGTAAGGTCGGGCTTCATCAAATTCCATGCCACGGCCCTTGAAAGAAGAAAGGTACTGGCCGTTAAACTGGGCACGAATGCTTGCCGATTTGAGTGGCAGCTGGCGTGCATCACGGTTTAAAGCTATCAGGGTAGACTGATTGATGCGCACCGCATCATCACCCGGAGTATCGGCATGCGGATGGGTTGCGGTGGCGTTCTGGGTCTGCATGATGGATTGCATTACGGTACTGCAACAAGTGAGATCAGTTCATCAATAAACTGGTCTTTGCTAATCCCTTCTGCTTCGGCTTCAAAGCTTAGAATAATGCGGTGGCGCAGTACGTCGTGGGCCATTGCCTGAATATCATCCGGGTCAACAAAATCACGTCCCGCCAGCCATGCATGGGCACGTGCGCAACGATCAAGTGCCATAGATGCACGGGGCGATGCACCGTACTCAAGCCAGTCGGTCAGTTTCTCGTTATAGCGCCCCGGATTACGGGTCGCCAGCACCAGTTGTAACAGATAATCCTCAAGTTCATCCGACATATAGATGTCAAGTACTTCTCTGCGCGCTTCAAATAAGGATGCCTGGGAAACCACCTGTGCGGGCTTGCCTGGCTCGCTCAGGCCCTCGCGCGCTTCATTGCGGGTAAGGCGAAGAATATCTCGTTCAGTTCTGGCATCGGGGTAATCAACA
>UOFG01000031.1_pt1 | contig 27472 bp, 26 predicted proteins | sample 1988411 | NCBI WGS metagenome assembly UOFG01 (sample SAMEA4712194, study PRJEB27164) | hydrothermal vent metagenome | biome: marine basaltic hydrothermal vent biome; feature: marine hydrothermal vent; material: mineral | place: Pacific Ocean | collected 2011-06-14/2011-07-23 | depth 1689 m
GAACAATACAAACAGGGTTCGCTGGATATTCACGAATTTCAGGCATTTTCGCAGCAACCACTGGTCGATCATGCACCCGAAAAAATGAAACGTCTGCGCGAGCAGTTTATGCAGGAGAAAATTCGTCCTGTGATGAACACAGCCTCATTCGAGCTGATTGCAAAACACCGTGATGCGGGGGATACGCTGGTTATCATTACCGCCACCAACAGCTTTATTACCCGGCCAATTGCCGCCGCTTTTGAAATTGAGCACTTAATTGCCACTGAGCCTGAAAGAGTCGGAGGCAAATACACCGGTAAAATTGACGGTATCCCCTGCTTTCAGGGCGGAAAAGTTAAGCGTCTGACACACTGGGTGGATGAGCATAAAATGAATATGCAGGGCAGCTGGTTCTACAGCGACTCACACAACGACCTGCCGCTCCTGAAGGAAGCAGATCATCCCGTTGCTGTGGATGCGGATGAACAGTTACTGGCATATGCCCGAGAACAGGGCTGGCAAATTATCTCCTTGCGTAGCTAAAGCGCACTGAATGCCAGAGCATTGGCACTATATAAGGATGTCTTTTGAGCTTTCATATTGCTGCCGAGATTTATCCAGAATTTTCGGCAACAATCCATGATCCAGCTTATTCGCCTGCCAGATACCCACATCAATTTCAGCGTCCTCTGCCAGCAGCGGGTCTCGCTCTATATGATGCGCCACAATAGCGCTGGCCAGATGAATCAGCCAGGCACCTCGCTGCTCTGCCTGCGGCGCGTTTTGCGGCGCGTGCTGAAACTTCACCGCACCACAGATCAGCGGCGGCAAATTCCATTTTCTTAACAGATCCCCCCCTGCCTGTGTATGGTCGTAACCCAGAATCTCATTTTCAGCCTCGCACCTGTCAGTGCCCTCAGCCTGTTGCTGCTGCAACACCTGCGCCATTTCATCCGGCAGCTTCAAAAACATCAGCAAAGAGCCGATATCATGCAGTAGCCCGGCAATAAAATAGCGCTCTATTTCTTTTTCTCGCTTAAATGCCGCCAGCACACGGCCCGTAACGGCCGTACTCAGACTACGCTTCCAGAAATCCTGCATTGAAATCAGCTCAGATGGAATCCCGTCGAACACCTTAATTGCAGAAGCGGCAACCACCACACTGCGCAGCTCTTTATGGCCTATCAAGGCCACCGCTCGGTACACGGTATCGACTTTAGCGGTAAAACCATAGAAGGGGCTGTTAACCAGTTTGAGAAGCCGCGCAGTGAGTGCCGGGTCGTCGTTGATAATGCGACCAATTTGAGTGGCGGTGGATTTCGGATTATCCATCACATCAAACACACGATACACAATAGCCGGCAGACTACCCAGCTTGCCACTGCGTTCAACCAATTTATCCAGACTGAGCAATTTACAGATTCCTGACTTTACATTCTCTCATCAGGATTTTAGACCATCTATAAAGCTTCGCCAGCAACACACACCTCAGGCTTTGGGTAAAGTGACCCCGGTTTGCCCCTGATACTTGCCTGAGCGGTCTCCGTAAGATGTTTCACACACTTCATCCGATTCAAAAAACAGCATCTGCGCAACACCTTCATTGGCATAGATTTTTGCGGGTAATGGCGTGGTATTGGAGAACTCCAGCGTCACGTGCCCCTCCCACTCAGGCTCCAGTGGCGTTACATTGACAATAATGCCACAGCGGGCATACGTGGATTTGCCAAGGCACACCGTGAGCACACTGCGCGGGATACGAAAATACTCCACCGTACGCGCCAGCGCAAAGGAATTAGGGGGAATAATACAGACATCAGCATTTACATCAACAAAGCTGTTATCGTCGAAGTCTTTCGGGTCAACAATGGCAGAATTAATATTGGTAAAGATTTTAAACTCACCGGCACAGCGTACATCATAACCATAGCTGGAGGTGCCATAGGAAATCAGCCGGTTATCTGACGAATCGTAGCGAATCTGACCCGCCTCATATGGCTCGATCATGCCTTCACTTTCCGCCATGTGGCGAATCCACTTATCCGACTTTATGCTCATTGATTGCTGTTTCCCCGAATTTGCTGCCAGTATTTACTGAGCGCGTATTCTAGCATGGATTGAACCCGCTCTTAACGCTGGGCATTTGGCCAGGCACACATGTATGCGTTTTTGCATTCGAAATCATTGAATAAAGAGCACCCACAAGGGGTACCCCTACGTACCCTGTGGATGGTGCGGATTAATTGTTTTCAATCACAATATTCGGGAATTTACTGCTGAAGTCTTTCGCCTGAGAGGCTAGCTTAGCCGCCGTGCGACGGGCAATATCACGATAAATGCTTGCCACCGTGCCAGTTTCATCTGATGCTACAGAGGGCGTACCTTCATCGCCATTGGTGCGAATCGTGATATCCAGCGGCAATGCCCCCAGAAAATCGACATCATAGTCCTCAGACATACGCTCACCACCGCCCTGACCAAAAATAGGCTCCGCATGGCCACACTCAGAGCAGATATGCACACTCATATTCTCGACAATGCCCAGCACAGGCACTTCGACTTTTTCGAACATTTTCAGGCCCTTACGTGCATCCAGCAGCGCAATATCCTGTGGTGTTGTCACAATCACGGCACCGCTTACAGGGACTTTCTGTGCCAATGTAAGCTGTACATCACCCGTACCCGGCGGTAAATCAATTACCAGGTAATCCAGGTCTTCCCACTGCGTATCCACCAGCAGCTGCTCCAGCGCCTGAGTCACCATTGGACCACGCCAGATCATGGGGGTTTCATCATCAATCATAAAGCCGATCGACATGGCCTGCAGACCGTGGCCCTGCATTGGAGAAAGTGTTTTACCATCTTCAGATTCCGGCCGATCAGTGATACCCAGCATACGAGGAATACTCGGGCCGTAGATATCCGCATCCAGAATACCGACTTTAGCTCCTTCTTTCTGTAGCGCCAGTGCCAGGTTAACCGCTGTAGTTGACTTACCCACGCCACCCTTGCCAGATGCTACCGCAATGATGTTTTTAATGCCTTCCATCGGCTTCAGACTGGATTGCACCGAATGTGCCACAATATCATGACTAATATCAATCCTGACAGAATCAACGCCCTCAACAGCACCCGCCAGTTTTGTAAGCGCTTCGGTGATTCTGGCGAAATGCCCCTGCGCAGGAAACCCCAGCACAACCTTAATAGCGACTTCAGCACCATTAATATCAATCCCTTTAATCGCCTTTGCAGACTGTAGATCTTTTTCAAGATACGGGTCTACATATTTTGCAATTGCCTGTTCAATTTGTTGCTGTGAAACGCTCATGGCATTAACTCCAAAACCTGTTTAGCGCACTCGTTTCAATGAGTGCTTTGATATGTGTGGCGCATTCTACACCAGCCCATACGGGAATTAACCCTACCCTTTATTGGTATAACGGGGTGGACCAGACGAAATATAAATAACTGTGGATTTAACTAATTTAAGGGCATTTTCTGAATTTTCAAGCCCCAGACTTCCACCTCAACAGATATAAAGCTGGGCCAGGCAACAAATAACAGCCCACAAAACAAAAATCAGTACTAATCGCTGTAAAATGGCTCATCAGTGACTACAATCCTAAAGAAATAGTTAATAATTAACGGGATACTTCAATTACATTGACCATGAGTTCAGATTCAGACACACCAGATAACCCGGCAGTGTCCTCACCTGGGGAGACCACAACCAACGAACCAGAACCAGTGGATGCCAATGCTCGTGTCGAATTTCAGGTTACATCCATTCCTGTAAAGTCCATAGCCGATACGCCTGTCTCTGAAGAGTCTGTCTCTGAAGAGTCTGTCTCTGAAGAACCGGTCTCCGAAGGACTGGTCTCTGAAGAACTGGTCTCTGAAGAGCCTGCCTCTGAAGAACTGGTCTCTGAAGAACTGGCACCTGAAGAATCGGTCTCCGAAGAAACAGAGCCAGCCCTCATACAGGCTGAGCCGCTTCCTGGCAAAAAGAATACCGACAATAATGAGCAGGCGGTTGTTGAAAGAGAAAAAATTAGCCGAGCCATAAAAAGCTTTATCCACGGCGAAAGCGACGACGCACAATCCACCACCACAAAGCAAACCAGCGCGGGCAGGCAGTTTCATGACCGCCGTGATGTTATAAAGGCCCTTACCACCCTGCAAACCACACACAAGCCTCGCTATATACCGGGTGAAACACAGATTCGAACCGATGATTTCAAGCATGCCCTGCTAAACAGCATGGCCAAAATGGGCAACACCAACCTGTCAAAATCCCTGAATGCGATAGACGGACGCACAATCGATTTTGTTGAAATGCTCTTCGGTGCATTTCTCCGCGATAAAAACATATCCGTTGCACTAAAATCACTGCTGCTTGAGCTGCAAATACCCTTAATTAAAGTCGCCATGCTCGACTCAATGTTTTTTCAGAACAACCACCATCCGGCCAGAAATACGCTCGACACCATTGCCCACCTTGGCATAGGCATAGAGGATTCTGAAAATACATTATTCAAAACCATGCAGCTCATTGTTGAGCAGCTGCAAAACACATTCGAGCAAAACTTAAGCAGCTTCCATACCGCGCTTACCGCCCTTAGTCGACTCACCGCCATTGAAAAAGATAAAACAGGGCAACGGGAAGAAGTTACCCAAAAAGCTATTTTTAAAGAACATGCCCGGCAAATAGTCTTAAATGAACTGCAGCGACACACCTATAAAAAAATCATTCATAAAGACCTCAAACCACTCATACTCAAGCAATGGTCCGCCTTAATGTTCCAGCGATTTATCAAATACGGCAAGGAAAGCAGCCAGTGGAATGAAATTGTTACCTTGCTCAAGCACATTATATACAGCGTACAGCCCATCACCTCCTCCGAGCAATGGGTATTGCTGAGCAACGACTCGGAAATTTTAATCAGTGACATTAGCGCGCAGCTAAATACCACACGACTAAGCCCTGGCAGCATCGATGCCTCACTAACCGCGCTCAGGGAAATACATGTCCGACTCATAGAATCATCAGAATATTTCCAGGAATCCCCCGATTACAGTCTGGCGGAGAAAAGCCTTGATGAGATGATGCTTGAATCAGAAGAGGAAATGCCGGAAGAGGGGGACCCGCCACACATACAGATCTCTCGCCTGCCACGAAATGTAAAACAGGGCGTCTGGTTTGAAATTTACAATGGCGAGGATAAGGCCCTGCGTAGAGTTAAACTATCGGTAATCTTATTTGATGAAGCAAAACTGATATTTGTTGATCGACATGGCAACAAGGTGATTGAAAAAATGGCCGATGAATTTGTTGATGAACTGAACGATAAAAAGTCGAGAATCATTGCCGATCACTCAATTTTCAACCATGCACTGGGGCAGGTTATAAACTCTATTATTCGCTAAAGGGCACCTGCTCATTCACCATTCTTTACCCAATGCGATGCATTCAGGGCAAAAAACATATCATCAGTATATTTTATGTCGGTATCAGACCCGTGTTTTCATGATTTAAATCAACTATTCGTGATTTCTTCAGAATCTTCTCTTTCCTGTTAATTAATATATTGCATTTGAGGCCTTAATCCTGAACTAGTTATACAGAAGGTTCACATTAATTTTCGAAGGGCCTATGCAATTAAATGACCAGCTTAACCATCACTACTCACAACAATAGCACTACACATCAGATAAAAACTGATATATAATTGGCAACCATATAAAATACAGATTTCACAATCTATTTTCGCTCACACGTTAAAGCTTTAAACACGATCATAGTATCATATAAAACTTCAAACAGATTAATTCAAAGGAAAACTAATGCCTAAGATAAAAATATATCTCAGCTTTTTAATGCTCGTTATTATTACAGGTTGCACTCATTCAGTTCAGATGGCACCGGATCTTTCCACTATCCGCTCTGAAAGCACTATAAAATCTACTACAAATGTTGGCTACTACATATCATCAGCAGACTTAAACGCCGAGGTTGTATCCCCTGGTGGAGGCGGCGATGACATCAGCTACTTCCCGTATAAAGACACTGAATCCGCACTAAAAACAATACTGTCTCAGAAATTCAATAAAGTTTACGGCTTAAAATCAAAAGACAATAACCCTGTTATTGAAAGCAAAAATATAAAATTTATCTTTTCTCCCAAAATAAAAACAGACTCATCCTCAGAATCAGCATTCACCTGGCCTCCCACTGATTTCACAGTAGTGCTAACCTGTATCGCATACTCAGCTAATGGCGAGCAGATCTGGAAAGAGACAGTTACTGGAAAGGGCCATGCAGAATACGATGAATTCACGAATGATTTTTCATTATCTGCAAAACGCGCGTCGCAACAGGCCTTTATCTTAATGCGCGATAAAATTTTATCTGCGCATATATTAAAATAATTCACTATAAAAAATGAGAACCACAATGAAAATCATATTTAGCTTATTACTCTGCACTTTTATTTCAGCCTGCTCTATAAATGCACCGAAATATCAACCATCAACGGATAATAGCAATTTATTGCAGGACACATCAGATAATAAATTATCCGTTGGTGAATTTACGCAAAAAAGCCCTGATGTTAACGACTTATCACTTCGGGGAGGCAGCCTTGTCTCACCTTACAATGAGTCCTACACTCTGTACTTGAACAAAGCTTTAGAGGAAGAGCTTAAACTGGCGGGTATCTGGGACAACAAATCGACAACAAAAATATCTGGAACACTGATTGAAAATGAACTTGATATCTCTGGATTCAGTGTAGGCACAGCATCAATCAAAGTGAAATTTGTAGTTACACGAGACAGCAATATTGTGTATAGCAAACAACTTTCGGCCAGTCACGAATGGGAATCCTCTTTTATAGGAGCTATCGCCATACCCGCAGGGCAAAACAACTACCATATCGTAGTGCAAAAGCTATTCAATAAGTTATTCAGTGATAAAGATTTTATGGCCGCGATAAAGTGAAATAGCCTGGTGCACATTTCAGGAATTCATCACTTATGGGCTGAAAATCCATAAGCTGAACTGCGTGCACCTAAAGGTCCTTCAGCGTCTGCCCCATTGATTGATTACATTAACTTCAAATTCACCTCAGCACCCAGGGATCACCATCAACTTCAGAAATATTTTTATTGAACATATCAGAAACAAACTTCATGCGCCCATCAGATTCCCAGTTAACATCTGCTACTGCAATATACCTGATCCATAAATCACGATTTGGCCTGTTGTAATACCAGAAAAAATCACTATTAAATATTAGTGTTCTTATTTTTTCAGGAAGCTTTTTTAACCTTGATAAGATATATTTATCTTTTTCAGGTGAATTATAAAAATATAACGACATAATTCCACCGTAACAAATAAAGTTTGCCACATTCTCATCTTTTGACAGACATGCTGATTCAATTATATCCAGCGTTATCCCCAGCGCTATCCCCTGGGACTCACCTGAAACCTGTGAAACAATGGTATTTTTTGCATCAATAACTCGATGATAAACATTGAGACATGGTTTATAGTTGTTTTTAACACAGCTATTCAAACGATCCTTTGAGTAAGGATACTCCATGCCGTGTTTTGCCAGATATATATCTTCAAATGATTTTTCCAGAACATCCCTTAAATCACTCTTTTCACTTGCATTACAGCCAGCAATAATTAAAAAGCACATAATTGCCATTATTTTTCTGCTATACGCCAATCTTACACTGCTCATTCACTAATACTCCGTCCAGTTTGGCGCACCTTCAGATGTATCTGCTTTTTCAATTCTTTCCATAACATTTACTATATTAGATGCACGATTAACAACACCAAAATCAATCTTATTTTTTGCGCCTGCTGCGTTAACCTTAAAAAATTCATTCCATTTTTTTGCAAATCCTTCCGTATAGCAACCATAGAATTTTGAAACTTTCCCGGAAGTTTTGTTGAATTTTTTCTGTATACTCCCCCATTTAACTATATCTGTATTCTTAATTGTATCCTTTGTAAACGCTGCTGCCTGGCACGCTGAATTATGTATGAGCGACAACATTAGTTCACTTCCGCTCGCATGACCACTATACCAAACCCTGCTAATTGAATCATCATCTAACGACTCTAGATACTTCCAGAACTCATCAGGTTTGCTAATACCCTTATACCTGATTTCATTTGATTTTGCTATAGCTTTAATTCTACCAATATAGTTAAAGGCTCCTTTAGCTAAAATTTTATCAGCGGCTACTTTTCGTATACTATGCAAATGATAACCATCTACCTCCTGTCTTTCCTTCTTTGTTATGACATGATCATCTATCCATCTTTTTTTGTAAGGCGGCTCGTATAATACCCAGTGCACTATCTCATCAGTTTGCTTATCATACAGATTTTTTTTAGCGGCTAACTGTAAAGGCACAATGTAATTAGTCCAGCTTTGATCATGGGCTTTATCACACCCCTTAAATAAACCTGGACCACCTATTAATATAACAAAATTTTTCATTATTATTTTCCTATGTTAATCCTGATACCAAACCATCTACCATATATTTGGGCTGTGTGTAAACAGGCAGCGTGAAGCCCGGATAGAGCCTGGCGTAATCCGGGGATATGTGCTTTTTACATATCCAGAAACATCCAGCTCTCAAAAAAACGACTACTTTCTCAACATATATTAACTTCATGTCAAAGGCCCAGGAAACTCGCATATTCCGGCACCATTCCGATACTCCCATCATAACTATTGACATCATACCACCACAGGCGTAAATTGCTAATTATTAGATAAACCTGTAAAAATGAGTTGAACGCATAATTTAATAACAGCCATGTGTTCCAGTAGTGATCCGCTGAAAACTATAAAATCTTTATACACCACTACACACTCAGTGAGTGGTGTCACACCCAAATTTCACTCGAAGCCCTGGCCCGGTTCCCGCTCTATTTCCGAGGCGTACCCGACACACGTTTTTTAAGCGTTTCAATCTGCTGCGGAAGACTCACATTTTCACCTCGGGCACTGGAAAAAAGCACCTGTTTAATTTTCTCAAAACCGTCTTTTACCAGCTTGTTTTTGAGTGTAATAACCTTCCGTCTGTTGCCTTTGGGATTATTGAAATGCTCCAGCTGTAACTCTCCTGCAACATTGGCATAAACAATACCTGTCAAACTATCCGGCACACTTTCTATCGTGAACTTCAGCCTGAAAGTGAGCCTGTGGACCATGCTTTCAGGCAGGTTCTGCAAATCATTCGCCAGGATTTCAATACTATTTAAAATAAACATAATTTGTCACTACTCACCCCCTTACGGCTACACAGTCTGTTACCATAATTTTAATATCCGCGTAAACAGGTTTCAGAAAGCCGCCTCAACTGAACCGCTTCAGAAATATAAAAATCACCGTTCCAGAACCGCAATTGCACTTTCCAGTGCCCGCCTGAGCTCTTTTGCCTGACCTGTCCTCAGCGCATAATAACAACTAATTTCAGCATCTTCTATAGCCTGCCCAGGGCTGGAAATAAAATGCGGGCGATACCACCAGTTTGTGCACCTCTATCGGCCCTATCTCCCTGTTAGCTACAGGGTAAATAGCCTCATCGACCTCATCAGACATATATTCTCTCCAGTCTTTGCGTGGTTAAAAACAGGCTTATGCCACCAGAAAATCTGATTTCACAAACCACTCCACTGTTATACTACCTCGTTTGAAAGCAGAACAGGTAATGACCTCAATGAAATACACTGGCAATATCCAGAAAATGCTCAGCCAGCTCAACGACACCGTCCAGTACCATTTGCCGGTTGGTGATGAAAAAGTGGATATGAACGCTTTGCTGGATCGTGAGATTCAGTTCAGTTTTCATAATACCATCAACTGCATACACTGTGGCCGAAAAACGAATAAAAGCTTCAGCCAGGGCTTTTGCTACCCCTGCTTCCAGTCCCTTGCACAATGCGATATATGCATTATTAAACCCGAAAAATGCCATTATAATGAAGGCACCTGCCGAGAGCCTGAGTGGGGCAAGGCCTTTTGTTTGCAGGCGCATTACGTCTATCTGGCCAATTCATCAGGTTTAAAGGTGGGCATTACCCGAGGTACGCAGATCCCAACTCGGTGGATAGACCAGGGGGCCAGCCAGGCCATTCCTTTTTTTAAGGTAAAAAATCGCCTGCTCTCCGGGCAGTTAGAGGTTCTGTTTAAAAACCATGTGGCGGATAAAACCAGCTGGCAGAAAATGCTCAAAGGAAAGCCCGAAAACATCGACATGATTAGCCGGCGCAATGAACTTTATGATCTTTGCAAAGCATCTATCGACGAGTTGTCAAATATCTCAGGCCACGGTGCTATTGAATATCTGGAATACGAAACACCGGTTGATATTAACTTTCCCGTTATTGAATACCCCGTGAAAGTTAAATCTTTAAATTTTGATAAGACACACGAGGTTAACGGAAAACTAAACGGCATTAAGGGACAATACCTAATCTTCAACACCGGTGTACTAAACATGCGCAAGTTTGCTGGCTACAAACTTGACCTGGAGGTGTAACCATTCGGACAAACACATAACAGCCAATAAGCCATAAGCGCTCTGCTCGTGTAATTACGTGTAATAAAAATACCTCAACAATAGTCATTTCATGTTATGTGCCAGAAGTCACGGTAATATGCCGGACTATTCTCTAAGATGTCATAAAAATGACTACCTGAATGCCTTTCAGAGCATCTCTATCTTTGTCAGTTACTCATATGTGCCTGAACTTAATAGTCATTCTAAAATGGAACACATCCGTAAAACAATGACTTATTTTCAGCTCCACAGATACAGCTTCAGACACCTGATACTCGGTATCCTCTTTACCGTTATTTTTATTCTCACCATTCTGGTGGCTTTTATTAGCTCGTTGGTAGCATTTGACGAAATGAAAAGCGGCCTTTACCAACAGGGCATTCAACTAACTCGAAACCTCGCCGAAGACAGTATAAAACCACTGATGGACGATAACTCTGCCAGCGCTGAAGTTATGCTGGACACACTACTTAAGATGGAGCAGATCACAAAAATCAGCATTATACGCACCTCAAACACACCGTTAATTGAGCACCAGGAGTTTGAGCACATATACCATGCATTTCCCAGCGTCAGTAAAAAAGATCCCTTCAATGTAATAGAAACCACAGATAGCTGGTATTTCTCAGCACTGGTTTTTATAAAGCAGGAAACTGATAAAAGCACCAAAGAGCATAGCAAGAACAAAACTTCAGGCCCCATTGGCTATATTAATTTAGCCATTAGCAAAAAAGGCATCAAGGACAGTCGACAGCATATTTTTATACGCAACTTCTTTATGTCATCCATTGTTGGTTTTATATTATTATTTTTAACCTATCTGGCACTGCGCAACCTGACTCGCCCCCTTGAAAAACTCTCCCGACTCATGGAACAGGGAGAACGCGGCGAGTACCATGAAAACACCAGTATACGAGGCACCCGTGAAATTGCCGATATGTCTAACACATTTAATAATATGGTCCACGCCATACGCGAACGAGAGCAAAACCTGTCCTTAACACTGGACAGTATCATTGATGCCGTTATTGCCACCGATGCCAATGGCCTTATAACGCGCATGAATCCAGTTGCGGAAAGATTGACCGGCTGGACATTAAAAGATGCACAGGGGCTTTCAATTAAAGATATCTTTCCGCTTATTAACGTCACTACACGCGAAAAAATTAATAACCCTCTGGCAAAAGTTTTAACTCAGGGTGAAACAGTTTACCTGAGCAACCACACCACACTCATCTCAAAGGATAGCACTGAATTTCAAATTACCAGTTCGGCTTCACCTATTCGCAATAAAAACGAAGAAACGCTTGGCATGGTACTAGTTTTTAATAATGTAACCGAGCAATACCAGTTACGCCAGGCGGCAAAAAAGAACAAGCGCGATATGCAGGCCGTAATGGACAATTCCCCCGCCGTCATTTATGTGAAAGATCTCAGTGGTCGCTATACCTTTGTAAACCGCTGTTTCGAAGATTTATTCCATCTTGACCGATCAGCGATCACCGGCAAAACAGACCACGACATATTCCCTGCACATATTGCAGACGAATTCCGACAAAATGACCTGGCCGCATTAACTGCCGGCAAGACGCTGGAATCCGAGGAACTGGCCCCTCATGATGATGGCATGCACAACTATGTTTCAATGAAATTCCCACTCTTTGATGATAATGGCCATGCATATGCCGTATGCGGTATTTCAACAGACATTACCGAGATGAGAAAACAGGAAGAACAACTACGCCAGGCACAGAAAATGGATGCCCTTGGAAAGCTCACCGGTGGCATTGCTCATGACTATAACAACATGTTGGGCATTGTGCTTGGCTATGCAGAAATACTCAGCGAAGATCTGAAAGAACTACCTGAACTGAAAAAATGCGCAGAATACATCTGCCATGCCAGTAAACGCAGTATTAAACTCACCAAAAAACTGCTCGCTTTTTCTCGTCATAAAGCCGCTGATACTGACACAATAGATCTCAATTTTATGCTCTCAAGCATGCAGGACATGCTCAATAAAACACTTACCGCAAGAATCAAACTAATTTATGACCTGGATGACGAGCTGTGGCCAATACATCTGGACATCAACGACCTTGAAGACGCATTAATCAACCTGTGCATCAACGCAATGCAGGCCATTGAAGATACCGGGCAACTCACCATACGCACACGCAAACTGCAACTCAACCTGGAAGAAGCCATCACGCTACATATTTCTCCGGGAGATTACGTTCTACTCAGCATAATAGACAATGGCTGTGGTATGGATGAAACAACCCGACAGAAAATATTTGAACCGTTCTACAGCACAAAGGGTGAAGAAGGCACAGGCCTGGGGCTGGCCCAGGTTTATGGCTTTGTTGAACGCAGCAAAGCCTCCATACAGGTCCACTCAGAAAAAAACAAAGGCAGTCATTTTGCCCTCTACTTTCCCCGCCATGCAGATATTGAATATACCATAACGACTGGTCCGCCTGAGCATAGCACCACTAATCTGGACGGTACTGAAACAATCCTCATTGTTGACGATGAGCCGCCACTCAATGAATTGATAAGTGGTTTACTCAAATCTCACGGATACACTGTGTTCAGTGCCGAGAATGGCGAGCAGGCGCTGAGAATACTTGAAAAAGAGCACATAGACCTGCTGCTTTCCGATGTCATTATGCCTGAAATGGATGGCTACCAGCTGGCCTCCATTGTTCAGGAGAAATACCCTGAAGTAAAAATTCAGCTGGCCAGTGGCTTTACAGATAACCGCCATAGCCACATGGTGAGCAGTGAATTAAAAAACAGTCTGCTGGACAAGCCTTTCGAGTATTATGTGCTATTACAGCGACTAAGAACGATACTTGAAAAAAAAACATAAGCCGGAAACCAGGAACAGAGCCTTCGCCATTTTCTGAATAACAGGCTATTCATTTACTGACTGCGCACAGAAAAAAACCCGGAATGAATAAGGCATGACTAATCGCTCAATGCCCATACACCTCAGCCGACTCATGCCGTCCCATCTCAAACCCATGATGATAAGCCTTAAACCACTCCATAACACCGTCTTTCTGATGAATATCAGCCTCATCAAGCGCTAAATGGCTTAATTTCTCAGATAGCCCCTGCGCCACCAGAAAAGCGGCAATACCATTAGCATAGCCTCGGTTATACCATAGTTGTGCATCTGCCGGATTATCAATATAACCCTCTGTTTCACTGTACAGCCGCGCTAACAGCTCGACCAGCTGACTTACTACATTCATTTTTAACCACCCTGGGCCCGCTAACTCATGCCACAATAACAATGACAGATGAAAAAGTCTGCTAAAAATGCTATTTTACGCGCCTGAAGCAATATCAATCAACTCAAAATGAGCAGCCATGAGCACAAACCCGGACCCAAACAAGCAACGCAAAATACTCGTCACCAGCGCCCTTCCCTATGCCAACGGCCCAATCCATTTAGGCCACCTGGTGGAATATATCCAGACCGATATCTGGGTGCGTTTTCAGAAGCTGCGCAATAATGAATGCCATTACGTCTGTGCCGACGATGCTCATGGCACACCGATTATGCTACGCGCCCGACAGGACGGCGTTACTCCAGAGCAACTCATCGCTGATGTAAGCCGGGATCACCAGGCCGATTTTGCCGATTTTCTTATTGATTTTGACAACTATCACAGCACTCATTCCGATGAGAACAAAACGCTCTCTCAGAGCATTTACCGCACACTGCGCGATAACGGGCACATTTCCACCCGCACCATTTCTCAGGCTTACGATCCGGAAGCCCGTATGTTTTTACCCGACCGTTTTATTAAAGGCACCTGCCCGAAATGCGGCGAAAAAGACCAGTACGGTGATAACTGTGAATCCTGTGGAGCCACCTATGACACCACCGATTTAAAAGACCCTTATTCAGTTGTCTCGGGTGCCACGCCCATCAAAAAAGACACCGAACACCTCTTCTTTAAACTCGGTGATTTTGAAGCCATGCTAAAAGAGTGGACCACTGCGGGCCACGTACAATCGGAAATTGCCAATAAATTAAAAGAATGGTTTGAATCGGGCCTCAGGGACTGGGACATTTCCCGCGATGCCCCCTACTGGGGCTTTGAAATTCCCGATACAACGGATAAATATTTTTATGTATGGCTGGATGCCCCCATTGGCTATATGGCCAGTTTTAAAAATCTCTGTGATAAGTCCGATCTTGATTTTGATGAGTACTGGAAGCCAGCCACTGAAAAACCAGCACCACGAAACGATGCTGAACGTATTGCTGACCAGGTATCTAAACCCACACCTCAAACAGAGCTTTATCATTTTATCGGTAAGGACATTGCCTACTTTCACACCCTGTTCTGGCCTGCGGTGCTGGAAGGTGCAGGTTATCGCACCCCCACAAAGGTGTTCTGTCATGGTTTTTTAACCGTTGATGGCGCTAAAATGTCAAAATCTCGCGGCACATTTATTAAAGCCCGTACCTACCTGGATCACTTAAAGCCGGAATACCTGCGCTATTACTATGCCGCCAAACTGTCTTCTGGTGTCGATGATATTGACCTGAACCTTGAAGACTTTCAGCAACGAGTCAACACCGATCTGGTTGGAAAATTTGTGAATATCGCCTCACGGGTTGCCGGTTTTATTAAAAAGAACAACAACGGCGTGCTCGCCCGCACACTACCCGCCCCCGAACTGCACCAGCAAATGGTAGATGCAAACGAGCTGATTGCGCAACACTTTGAAAATAGAAAGTACAGCCAGGCAGTGCGTGAAATTATGGCTCTGGCGGATAAGGCCAATCAGTACATTGCCGATGAAGAACCCTGGGCAAAAAACAAACAGCAGGGTAAAGAGCAGGAAGTACATGAAATATGCACCCAGGGCATCAATATGTTTCGCATACTGTGCATTTATCTAAAGCCCATGCTACCCGAAGTGATTGCAGAAGCTGAAGCCTTTTTAAACACGGGAGAATTAAGCTGGGACGATCTACACAAACCCCTGCTTAAACACAGCATTAATAAGTTTAAGCCCTTAATGCAACGTATTGAACAGACCGCCATTGACAAAATTACTGCCGCTTCAAAAGAGGATATTAAGGCCACTCAGGAAAATAATACGAGCAGAAAAGAACCCACATCATCCATTGAGCCAATAGCACCTGAAATTGAATTTGAAGATTTTTCAAAAATTGATTTACGCATTGCTCGCATCGTAAAAGCTGAGCATATAAACAAAGCCGATAAACTGCTGCAACTCACACTGGACATTGGCGATGAAACGCGCAATGTGTTTGCAGGTATAAAATCGGCCTACGCACCAGAAGACCTGCAAGGTAAACTCACCGTGATGGTGGCAAATTTAAAACCTCGTAAAATGCGCTTTGGCATGTCCGAAGGCATGATCCTGGCGGCCGGTCCTGGTGGGGAAGATTTATGGGTGCTTAGCCCGGATGACGGCGCACAACCGGGTATGCGGGTAAAATGAGCAAATCGCTGCAGATTCAGGCTGACTCTGATTACTTAAACAGGCGACTTAAACATTCTTCATTCGCCTGTAGGGCACCTCTATTAATTTTAGCGTATCGGAGAAGCTAAAAACCCTGATAGAGATATTACATATTCTGCTCAGTATATTGATATGCAATTACTAATGAGTCCGCAGGATAAGGAGCGTGGACGTGCATGAATGCACTAATATCGCTATTGCAGGAGCAAAAAAACATTTTTTTATATAGCCAGGCGTGCTTTCAGAAGCACGCTTTGAGGTACCCAACTGATTAATTCAGGTTAAAAGCAGGAGCCATAAGTTGCTGTGCAGCTCTACTTATTCCTGCCCCTGTAGCAACTGCTTCCCAGTTACTCACCTTCGATAAAACCTTATTTTTAATTTGTATAGCCTCATCTCACTCAACTGAAAAAAATCAATTACCTCCAGCACCAGGGCACAATACAAAAGAATATAAAACCCAATACAGAAGGTGATTCACGCAGCAGTTTCTTACGAATCAGAAACAGCGAAAATATAGTCTGCGTAGAGTGTCATGGCAATGATGCTATTTGCCGTTATCAGTATTTTCATAGCGATACCACGCATAAAAAACGTCTCATGTTTAGATAAATCGGCTTTATTCAAAATTGTCAGCCGCATGAATGCGGGTGCCGAGTCTGGAGGCATGGTTTTACCGCATATTTTAAATGACAGCCAGTACAGGCCCTTTAATTAAAAAACACCTGGCACTCTCCTGCCTTATAAGACACAACGTCAGACTTTGAGCAGGCACTGCACCCCGACGGCATGGTTTTAGCCGAACCTCCTTTTAACGATGCACAAACCGGAACATACTCTCGGGTGCATATTTGTGGCCGAGGCTCAGTGCAGATGGTTATTTCAGAGGGAGGCGCTTCCTTTAACACCACTTCACGGTATCTTTTTAACTCCGCCAGTAACCAGTCCTTTGTTTTAGTCGCTTTTTTACCTGCACAGCTTACCGTATAATACTGACCGCTTAATGTGCTCTTTGTAGCTGAATATTCAATAAAGTCTTCTGCACTTTTTATATCATCACTAAAATAATCATATTTTTTTCTGATATGCTCTGCTGCACTTTCACCCTTGTGCTCTGTACTATTACGAGTAATGAGGCATTCAGTCTTTTTCACAAAATCTAACAGATGCTCTACTTCATCCTCCTGCTTACCCGTTACATCCGCTAATGCAATAGCAGGAAAAACAAACAATACCAGCATTAAATATTTAACCATATAATTTACTCCTTACCGCTTGGGGGTAAGTATTAATGAGTCGCCATGTAAGAGTATCTGTCATTCAGAATCGTCAGCTACAGGATACATATGCCGAGCCTGGAGGGATAGTTTTACGGCGAATTCCAAATGATGGATATATTCTTCATATGTACCACCGGCTATATTAAATGCCCGGGCTTTTCATCGCCTTCAAGCCCACACTTTAGTAAACAATAATGATGGCACACCCGCATGTTAAGCCGCTTTGGCTAGTTTGCGGGCAGGGCCACCGTTAAAATATTGTTTTCAGATGATATCCCTGTACCCCCTACACTAACACGAACATTACCGGTTTTAGCGCCTTCAGGCACTATAAATAAAATATAATCATCAAGGATAACAGACGGCCTAACAGGCATTTCACCAATAAATACGGTTGCTTCAGACGCATCCGCTGACCCACATTGCAAGTCACATAAATGGCTCCCTACAATGCCAATATAAGCCCCTGCCGAACTACCTGTTGTTGTCAGGCTGCGGATCAGGGGCCGAGGCATTACCCCCTTGCCCTCTTTAACACCGATAATCTGATCCAGTGCTACATTCTGAATCGCATCAATAACACCCGATGGCCATTCAACCATTAACTGCACAATAGCAGAACCTTCTGGAAAGCCGAAGTGCACCTGAAAGCTATTTGCTGAAGCATGTGAGGAACCCGCCTGAACTTCCTGAAGCTGGGCGGTGGCACCTTGAGAATGCGTTGAAATAACGCGAATTTTTGCGCCAATCCCCCGCTTATTACTTTCTACGCCTCTTAGCCTGACCTGCAACCAGTGCGTTGTATTCGCCGCACTCGTTGTTGTATTCTCTAATAGCACAGCATCGCCCAATTGGCCATGTATAGCCATATCAACCTTGCCATCATTATTATAATCTGCAATCGCAAGCCCCGCACCCGGGAGAACATCAACTTTTGCAGTCGATGAAATTTCATCAAAACGACTTCCATTGTTTAGATAAAATCTGTTTTTTGTTGCGCTAAGAACCGGGTCAACCACGCTTAGTCGATTATCATTGACGGCGTACAAGTCCAGATCACCATCATTATCTGCATCTAAAAAAGCACTTCCCCAGTAAACAACGCCGTTTGCCAATGGAATATTTTCCCCACCTGTTGTGCCTAACTCATCTGAGACAAGATCAAAACTAATACCACTGTTATTTCTGACAAACTCATTGCGGGTATTCTCAAAACCGAATATTGTTGATGTATAGTAATCAAAATCACCATCTCGATCGTAATCGCCCGATGAAACCCCCATTCCAAATATATTTAAAACCGGTGCATTAATATCAGGGGAGAAAAAACCCGTGCCATCATTATTAAAGAAGCTGGGCATCTGCCTGACAGAATTAAAATCATGCGTTAAAACCAGATCCATATCCCCATCATTATCATAATCTGAAAACATTGAGCCAAAAACAGTGCCTCCAAACAGCTCAATGCCATTATCTACACGAGTAAATAACAGCTGACCACTCTGGGAAAAACTATTCAGATAAAAGTCGTTTTTTATGTTCGCGCCACCGGAACCCGTCACCCATCCTTCAGCCCCCGACCATTGAGAGACCAGCAAATCGAGATCACCATCGTTATCAACATCCGCAAATGCAGCAACACTGGAAGGCCTGACTTCATTAATCAGTCCAGATGCTGAGGTAACATCAATAAACCCTCCTTTTGTATCATTAATCAGTAAACTATTGGGATGAGTGACATTAGAAATATCTAAATTATTGGTCACAAAGAGATCATCCCAACCATCATTATTAACATCACCCACTATAACACTACTGCTCGGCCTGTTTATTAGTTCTGAACTACCCCCCTGATTCGCCAGGGTAAAGCTTCCATCCCTGTTGTTTCTGAATAGTTTGTTTTTGCCATTATTATTAACAAAATACAGGTCAGGATAACCATCATTGTTAAAATCAATCCATGCGATACCGGCAAACATACCGGGAGCACTTTTCCCCGGTACAACACCAGGCCCAGATATACCGGCACTGAGAGTGGCATCTCTGAACTGTGGAAGCGAGAATGCACTCTGACTACAGGCAAATGCTGTGAAAGCAAGCATACTTAAATAATATTTTCTCTTCATTATATCAATTCCTCTTTGAGTTATTACAATAATGCAAGGGCAGGCTGAGTTCAAAGGGCAGATAGCACTCCTGCGCTACACATTAGCCCCACATCGTTATCTCGCATTTCTCATTGCGTTCGATAATCATTGTTCTGTCGCTTAAACTTTAATGCAATGATTTTACCCTTATTTTTTACCCTGGCACCCATCATAATATTGGCATACTGAATATTCAAGGTATATTAATAAAAACGCCGGGAATACCCCACCGCACCTCCTTATCGAGTAAAAATCAGCTGGATCACAGAAGTCTGCGCAAGCCCATAAATACTGGCGAAGCTGAGGAATTACCTGACTGACACTGAATCACTTCAGGGACTACCCTTATTAATAAGAGGGTTTGTATGTACAGCTCCCAAGATACCTCATTCTATAAACTATGCCAATACAGAGCAATGCTTAAATCCTCTAAATTAGTTTATTATTATTTTCTTAAACATGTCCTGTTATTTTTCAAAACAGTTGAACTAACGTCCGTACTTTTGTCTTAACCACACATAGAATTTAAATTTGTGAACTCGACGTGTATTTATGTTACTTAATAGCTTGTCAACCTGGAAGCATCCAGGATACACTCGGTTGTTTGAACCCAACCCATATCAGAAAAGGTATTTGAAGATGAAAAAAATAGTCAATAAATCTATACTTGCGGCATTAAGCTTTTTATTTGTTGTAGCTTTCAGCCCGATCACTAATGCAGCTGAAAACCCATTTGGCATGAGCGATGTTGCAATTGACTCGTTACAGGTTGCTGAAAAAGGTAAGTGTGGCGAAGGTAAATGCGGTGAAGGCAAGTGTGGTGGTGACAAGGCCAAGAAAAAAGACGGTAAGTGCGGTGGCGATAAGGCCAAGAAAAAAGACGGCAAGTGCGGCGAAGGCAAGTGTGGCGGCGACAAAGCCAAGAAAAAAGACGGTAAGTGCGGTGGCGATAAGGCCAAGAAAGACGGTAAGTGTGGCGGCGACAAAGCCAAGAAAAAAGGCAAGTGTGGCGAAGGCAAATGCGGCGGTTAATAGTCAGCGGCTAAACCAGACTGCTGAGCCGAGTCTGAAACTGTTTTCAGACTCGCCCCACAACTCAAAAGGCCTCGATTATTCGAGGCCTTTTTTATTTGCCTGAAAATATCCGTTAATTCCGCTTTAAAATATGAGCCACAGGTTTCGATATTGGCATAATGCCTGCTTTACTGCTACTTTTAGATACAGAGCCTGAGAAAACACCTCCACTCCATGAAAAGCATGAAAAACATATGAGCACCTCTATTACTTGCTTGTGCCCTCTACCCATAGATATGGATTACTCCCTGTCCAGGGCCTGTTTTTAAAAACATGCCCTTATTTATAACCATGAACCTGGATTAATCAGTTGGGCGCGAAAAAGGTGTGCAAGTTATTGATTTGGATAACGTAATGAAAAAATGTGAAGTCACCTTACTGGTGATGAATACTTTTTTCATATAGCTATACGAATCAAGAAGTTGTGAAAACTTTCGTGACTCAGCTGATTTTTCCAGGTGAAGCATACATCTGCTGCGTTGCGAGCCTGGAAGTGGAATAACCATTGCGCTGCGGCCCGCGCCTTGCAACTACATGCTTCAGATCACGCCGAGAACATAATCAATTAATAGAGGTACCCATATGAAAGAAAACCCTTTTTTAATGAATACCCTTGAAGTACTTGCCATTCTATTTGTAGCCGCTACTGGTATTTCTATTGTATGGTTTATTATTATTTACATTATTGACAGGAACCAGACGGTTCATGCCATTCGCCGCAACTACCCTGTTATAGGCCGGTTCAGATACTGGTTTGAGCATCTGGGCACTTTTTTTCGTCAATACTTCTTCACCATGGATCGTGAGGAACTGCCCTTTAATCGAGCAGAACGCTCATGGGTTTACCGGGCCGCAAAAAACATCAGCAACACAGTTGCATTCGGCTCTACCCGGGATTTAAAACCCGCCGGTACGGTGATTTTTGTGAACTGCCCTTTTCCTACATTAGGTAAAGATGCAGTAAAGCCTAAGGCAGTCACCATTGGTGCGGGTTGCCAGCACCCTTATATAACCGCTTCTATTTTTAATATTTCAGGCATGAGCTACGGGGCATTATCCAGCCCCGCCATCATTTCACTCTCCCATGGTGCACGCAAAGCGGGTGCCTGGATGAATACAGGAGAAGGTGGCCTATCGCCTTATCACCTTGATGGTGGTGCCGATATTGTTTTTCAGATTGGCACTGCCAAATACGGTGTGAGAGATGAAAAAGGCGAGCTTTCAGATGAAAAACTAAGGGAAATAGCAGCCCATGAACCGATCAGAATGTTCGAGATTAAGCTTAGCCAGGGCGCAAAACCAGGCAAGGGCGGCATATTACCCGGCGAAAAAGTCTCCGCTGAAATTGCTGCTATACGGGGCATTCCCGAGGGCGAGCCTTCTATTAGCCCCAATCGCCACCCTGATATTAATTCCAATGAAGACCTGCTGGACATGATTCACCGCATACGAACCGTTACCGGAAAACCGGTTGGCTTTAAAGTGGTGATCGGCACATCAGACTGGATCGATGATTTATGCAAACTCATTTTGCATCGCGGTGCCGAGTTTGCCCCCGATTTTATAACCATTGATAGCTCTACGGGTGGCACAGGAGCCGCCCCCATGAGCCTGATTGATTATGTTGGCCTGCCTGTCCAGGAAAGCCTGCCCCTGGTAATAGACAAACTCGCTCAGTATCAGTTGCGTGAACGTATAAAAATCATTGCATCGGGTAAGCTCATTACCCCCGCTGAAGTAGCCTGGGCACTGTGCATGGGGGCCGACTTCATTACTTCCGCACGAGGCTTTATGTTTGCCCTGGGCTGTATTCAGGCATTGCAATGCGATAAAAACAGCTGCCCCACAGGTATCACTACTCATAATAAAAAGCTGCAAAGAGGTCTTGTGCATTCACAGAAATCATGGCGAGTCACTCATTATATTCAAAATATGATTCATGAAATTGGTGTAATAGGCCACTCCTGTGGCGTTAAATCCCCACGGGAATTAAACCGTAGCCACGCCAGAATTGTGCAGTCTGATGGCCAGTCAAAATCTCTACAGGCGCTTTTCCCGGAAAAGCATTAACACAGGGAACTTGTGTGAGGTAATCCTGTCTACGTTTGAATCATAAAAAACAGAGGCCACCCTATGAACGACCTGATTACTCGGATTACAGGTATCCAGACATTTTTTTTAGATAAAATTAAATTACTGGATTTTTCTGGCCCTCTGCTACTCAGGCTCTATCTTGTACCCATTTTCTGGATGGCAGGCACAAAAAAATGGGCCGATATGGAAAGCACCGCCGCCTGGTTTGGCAACCCCGACTGGGGATTAGGTTTACCGATGCCTGAGGTGCTTGCTTATCTGGCAACATTAACCGAGATATTGGGTGCTATTTTTCTACTCGTGGGCTTTGCGGTTCGCTGGATATCTATCCCTCTGATGGTCACCATGGTGGTCGCCGCCGTAAGCGTTCACCTGCAAAATGGCTGGCTGGCCATTGCCGAAGGCACTGGCCCTTTTGCAACCGAACGCACTATGGGAGCAATTGAGCGCCTGGACAGAGCAAAAAGCATCTTACAGGATAACGCCAATTACAGCTGGCTAACGGAGAATGGCAGCCTGGTTATTCTTAACAATGGCATTGAGTTTGCTTCCACCTACTTTATTATGCTGCTGGCACTTTTCTGCTTTGGCCCGGGAAAGGCCAGTGTTGATCATATTTTGCATACCATATTTATGGATAAAAAATAAAGTACACCACTAAAAATAGCCTACAGCCTTTGCATAGCCGCTAAGCGGCATGCAAAGACAAACCAAATACCAGCGTCTTTCAATACACCCTTTGAGTTAAAAAATCAGTCAAAAATTTTCTGCCACCAGCGCCGCCGGTTATTTGCAGGTTGTAATGCATCCTGCAAATCCACTGGTTTCATTTTTGACATAACCCAGCCAGGCAACGGTGGGTTATCACTAAAGCCACAACTCACACCCAGATTATTCGGGTCAAATATCTTTATAAACTCAGGCTTCTGATGGTTATCAGCATACACCACGCCACAGTAATCTTCATCGTGCTCTTTATGCAATAGTTTATCTATTTCATCTATAAAATCTCGCACCTGCTGCTGGCTGCCAGGCGCTTCTGGTGCATTTTCCCCAACGGCATACACATACCAGCGATCATCAATTTGTGGGCGCAGATTTTGCCAGAACTGATCCAGCTGCTCCCAACGCATTAAAGACTCAAAACGTCCTTCTTTAAAGCGCCTGACATATGGGTCTGAGTATTGTGGGTCCTGTGTCATTATGTTCACCTGAATATTAATTAGTTGGCCAGCGCATTATTCAACCAGCTATGAATATCTTTAATGCCTCGATGCAAAAAATCAGCATCCTGATAAATATTTGCCAGCATAATAACGCCCTGCATTTTAGCCAGCAAATCCATTGATATTTCACCTGCACGCGATGTCTGCCCAGCCTCACTCAGCAGCCCTTCGATCCAGCCTTTTAACAGATCAAAAATCGCAGTGAGTCGGGCCTGTGAGATATCAGTATCCTGCTCTTTTGTTAACTCCGAGCTTAATGTACCAATTGGACAACCATACATTAGCACTTCTTTTTCTCGCAGAAGCGGGAAATCCACAAGCATATGGAGGCGCTCCAGAGGTGCTGATGCTGATTTTTCGCAACGATCCAGAATACCCTTAAATTCCGTCAGGCGTGCATCAACAACCGCCGCCAGAATATCTTCCTTGGTTTTGAAATAGTAATAGAAATTACCCCGAGGTATACCCGTTTCATCCGCAATATCACTGAATGAGGTCTGGTTATAACCCCGTGAATAAAATAAATGGTCAGCCGCATCAACAATGCGTTGGCGGTTGGCTGATCCCTTGGTTCCCATAGCGTTACCTGCTCATGATTAATATAATAGCACCCCGTCTGGGCTGCCAAAACTCACTTGTCCCGCCCTGCCTGAATGCGATCTGGGCGAAAAAAACACAGAATACACCACTCATCTATATAGTTTCAGACAATCGTATGATTTTTTGCAGTTTTTTTCAAGTTTTAACATAAGTTTAGCTGATAAACGGACGGTTTCTCGTATATAATCAACTACTTATTTTATCTTCCAGGCCCTGACCAGTACCCGCAATCTCATATGAAAGCACTTGAAATCAGTAATCTGCAGAAAACCTACGGAAACGGCACACAGGCGTTAAAGGGGGTTGATCTAAACGTTGAAGAAGGTGATTTTTTTGCCTTACTGGGTTCTAATGGCGCAGGTAAATCAACCTGCATTGGCATTATTTCCGGCCTGGTGAATAAATCATCCGGACAGGTCAAAATTTTTGGCTACGACTATGATACTCAGCAGGCCCAGGCAAAATCATGCATTGGCCTGGTTCCCCAGGAATTTAATTTCAATCAGTTTGAGCGGGTGATCGAAATTCTGGCTAACCAGGGGGGTTACTACGGCATTCCTCGGGATCTGGCTTACCGTCGAGCAGAAACATACCTGAAGCAGCTTGAGCTATGGGACAAACGCAATGATATGGCGCGGGAACTATCTGGCGGCATGAAGCGCCGCTTAATGATAGCTCGTGCCCTGATACACCACCCCAGGCTGCTCATACTGGACGAACCAACCGCCGGTGTTGATATAGAAATTCGCCGTTCTATGTGGGACTTCCTAAGCGACCTCAACAAACAGGGCACCACCATCATTCTAACGACCCATTACCTGGAAGAAGCGGAAAGCCTGTGTAAAAACATCGCGATTATTGACCATGGCTGCACGATTGAACATACCAGTATGAAAGAGTTACTTAGCCAGCTGGATACTGAGAAATTCATTTTATATCTACAGACCCCCCTCCGAGATGAAAGCTGCCTTCACACGGGCGAGCTGGCCCAGTTTAATATCCACTGGGTCGATGAAAACACCCTTGAAATTAGCCTGAACGATAAAAGTCAGCTAAATGGGCTGTTCCAGCATTTAACCACACAGGATATCCGGGTTCTCAGCATGCGCAACAAAACTAATCGTCTTGAGCAACTGTTTATGTGCCTGGTTAATAAAAACCGGAATAACACACAACTCATAGAAACACTGCAACAGGCTTCTAAAGAGGATGTACTGCTATGAACTGGACAGAAAAATACAATGCACTAAAAACCATTGTCATAAAAGAATACCTGCGCTTTATCCGTATATGGATTCAAACGGTTTTACCACCGGCAATAACCACGGCCCTGTATTTTGTGATTTTCGGCAATCTGATCGGCTCTCAAATTGGCGATATCAATGGCCATAAATATATGGATTACATTGTGCCCGGGCTGATTTTAATGGCGGTTATCACCAACTCTTATGGTAATGTTGTTTCATCTTTTTACAGTGCCAAGTTTCAGAAAAGCATTGAAGAGCTACTGGTCTCCCCCACACCCAATTACCTTATTTTACTGGGTTATGTCTCCGGAGGCGTTACCAGAGGTATTATTGTAGGGATTATTGTCACCCTGGTAGCCATGATTTTTTCCGATATCAATATATACAGCTACAGCCTGACCTTTCTTATTTTTGTATTAACCTCCACGTTATTCTCCATTGCGGGCTTAATTAATGCCATATACGCAAACAGTTTTGACGATATAAGCATTATCCCCACATTTGTACTGACACCGCTGACCTATCTCGGTGGGATTTTTTATTCCATTGAGATGCTGCCGGACTTCTGGCAAACCGTGTCACTGGCCAATCCCATCCTCTATATGGTAGATTCATTTCGCTATGGTATGATTGGCTCAAAAGACACCGATATCACCACTGCAATCATTATTATTACTGGCTTCACTGTTGCACTCTATTCCTATGCCATGTACCTGCTTAATCGTGGCGTGGGCATACGCCAGTAAATAAAGCTGTTAGTTGATAATCCCTAACCCGCCAGAAGCAAAGTCCGCTGCTGCATTTGATTTGATGCTTTATGATACTTTCCAGATTACAGCCGTATAAAAGGCCATATTATGGTCAATTTAATGTCATAACCCCTGTTCCTGCTTATAACGATAATTTGGTAAATATATGATGATAGTATGGTGATCTACAGTATTTGCTTGTTTTGCCTGATTGCAAGACCTGACCCCGGATTTTTGCTGCGCACGGTTAATGAACGCATTGCCAGACAGGCGAATGCAGAAGATCAATGTACGGGGCGCTTCTGGGGTCGGTTTTTGCTCCTGCAAAACCGACATACCATACATCCTGTATATACCTTAAAAATTGCTCCTGCATTTTTAAGATACCATACATCCTGTATATAAAGGCAGGTTTAAATCACAGGCTTTACTGGATGAGGCGGCCCTGGCCGCCTGCATGGCCATGAATATAGATATGGGTAGATTTAAATCCAGTCTGTGCAGGCATGGCAGCAACAGCGGAAAGCTCAGATCACACCAGTATTAAAAAACGTATTCAAAGTATTTTAAATATCGAACAACCTGACCACAAAGCACTGCAAGCGGATTGCCTGTACCCATTCGTAGGTAACCCCAGGGAAGGTATGCCAGATGGTTTACCTTTTGAGCTGGAAGAGTATGTCGAATTAGTTGATTTAACCGGCAGGCAGATAAGGGAAGGCAAAAAAGTCGGCACGCTCCTTTGCATCCTGCAACCACGATATTAGTGCATCCCTGCCGTCCACGCTCCTTTGCATCCTGCAACCACGATATTAGTGCATCCCTGCACGTCCACGCTCCTTTGCATCCTGCAACCACGATATTAGTGCATCCCTGCACGTCATCGATGCAACTGAATTACCGATACTTCAGCGCCTGGATATAGAAAACGATAACTGGAAAGACTTAACTGAG
>UOFG01000253.1_pt1 | contig 27396 bp, 28 predicted proteins | sample 1988411 | NCBI WGS metagenome assembly UOFG01 (sample SAMEA4712194, study PRJEB27164) | hydrothermal vent metagenome | biome: marine basaltic hydrothermal vent biome; feature: marine hydrothermal vent; material: mineral | place: Pacific Ocean | collected 2011-06-14/2011-07-23 | depth 1689 m
CCACCACAACTTCAACTTCACGCTGCAATGCATAATGCTGCAAGCCATCGTCCGATAATATAATATCGCAGTTAAACTGCGAGAGTAATAGCTCAATACTCTGGCATCTATCCGCACCAACGCTCACCGGGCACTGACAATGCTGAAAAATCAGTTGCGGCTCATCCCCCACCTGCTGCGCTGTTGTCCGCACACCAACCATCTGTGGCCAGGTGTCTGACTTTCCACCATATCCCCGACTAATCACTCCAGGTTTTCGGCCTTTTGACTGTAGCTGCCTGACCAGCTCAATAATTAATGGCGTTTTACCTGTACCACCAACACTGATATTACCAATCACAACCACTGGCACAGATGCACGATATGATTTTAAAAATTTCAGCTTATAGAGCAATAATCGCGCACGGCTGAGCAGACAGAACAAACCTGACAGGGGGAGTAAAAGCAGGGAGACTAAATTAATACTGTACCAGTAGTGATCCAGGCGTTTCATTAATATTAATACTTCCCTTCTTCATCACACTCGCCCTGAGGCTGCTCCCTGGTCTCAGTCTCATTAAACTGTGTGTTATGTAAAGCGCTATACACCCCACCATTAACAATGAGCTGCTGGTGTGTGCCCACTTCAACAATTTTTCCACTGTCCATAACGACAATCCTGTCTGCATTTTCTATGGTCGACAGACGATGGGCGATCACCAGTGTTGTTCGATTTTTAGTAAGCGTATCAAGCGCACTCTGAATGGCTTTTTCCGATTCTGTATCCAGTGCCGATGTTGCCTCATCCAGAATCAGTACAGGGGCATTTTTTAAAAGTGCACGAGCAATTGCCAGGCGCTGGCGCTGGCCACCTGAAAGCAGCACGCCCCTTTCACCGGCAATTGACTGCATCCCTTCGGGCAGGCGCTCAATAAACTCAAGAGCATGCGCTGAATCAGCCGCTTTTTTCACATCTTCAGGGCTGGCCCAGTCAGCCCCGTAAGCGATATTGCGTTCAAGGGTATCATTAAAAAGCACGATTTCCTGACCAACATAAGTAATATGCTGGCGCAAATTTTTTATTCTGTATTCATCAAGCTCAACACCGTCAAGCAATATTTTTCCCTTATAGCCATGATAAAGCCGTGGTATTAAATTAACCAGTGTTGATTTTCCACTGCCAGAACGCCCCACAAAGGCTGTTGTTTCACCGGCTTTAATATGTAAATTAATATTATCAAGCACCGGTTTTTCATGTTGCTCTCCATAGGCAAAGGTCAGGTTTTCAATGTTTATTTCTCCCTTCACCTGCTTGCTGATGTGCGAACCTCTATCCTGCTCGGGGTCAATATCTAAAAATGAAAAAACGCTTTCTGCAGCAGCAACACCTCGCTGTATGACGGCATTAATATTCGTCAGGCGTTTAACCGGCGCAAACAGCATTGTCGCCGCAGTAATGTATGCGGTGAAGGTACCCGCAGTTAAATTATCTTTCAGGCCTTCCTGAATCGCCACATAAATAATACCTGCCAGCGCAAAGGCAACGATCACCTGCAGAATCGACGTACTTAATGATGTGCTCACAAGCAGCTTCATATGATGCACACGATTGCTATTATTACTTTCAGCAAAGCGTTGCAGCTCATAATCCTGACCACCAAATATTTTCACCACTCGTTGCCCCTGCACTGACTCTTCCAGCACATGTGTCAATGAGCCCATGGTTTTTTGTATGCGCCTTGAAATGGCTCTAAAGCGGCGCGATACCAGCGTTACAATCAACGCCATCAAAGGTCCGAGCACAAGAAAAACGGCGGCAAGCATGGGGCTTAAATAAAACATCCAGCCAATAAGACCAGCAATCATCAGTGTATCTTTAATTAAAATCGTAACCGCCGTGGTTGAGGCATTGGCAAGTTGCTCTACATCATAGGTAAAGCGTGAGATAGTTTCACCGGTGGACGTATTATCATAATACTTATTGGGCATATATATCAGGTGCGAGAACATCTGGTCTCTGAGCTTCAGAATAACCACACGGCCAATCCAGGTCATACCATAATCTGAGGCGAAGCCTGCACTGGCCCGCACCAGAAACACAGCGATTACCGCAGCGGGTATCCACCTGATCACTTCCGGATCTTTGTCAACAAAACCGCCATCAAGCATAGGCTGTAGAAGCGCCGCAAAAGCGGGCTGAGACATGGCCACCAGAATCATACTGAAAACAGACATTGCAAATACACCTTTAGACTGGAAAGTGTATGACAATAACCGACGATAGGTCACCTTTGAGTTGACCGTATTAGTACCCGACATAGATCAGTTTATTTCCCGTTGGACGTTTCTAGTGTTGAAATAGAAAGGTGGGTGAGGCCAGCCTGTGATGCCGCATCCATTGCCCTGACCACTGACTGATGGGGCGTTTTTGCATCTGCACGCAACACTATGGGGATATCCCGGCTATTCCCGGCAATTTTTAACAGGGCAATTTTTATGGTTCTCACCTGTGTATTAACGAGTTGCCTGTCATTAATGTAGTAGCGCCCTTTTGCGTCTATGCCCAGCACGATTTTTTTATTCGCCTGCTTCTGCGCTTTAACAGAGGCTTCTGGTAGATCAATTTTTAGCTTTGATGTTTTCTCAAAGGTGGTGGAAACCATAAAAAAGATCAACAGCAAAAACACGACATCAATTAGTGGTGTCAGGTTTAAATCAATTTCTTCTCTGTGTTCGGGTTTAAGGTTCAAGCAGCTTCCCCCGCTTTACGGGCACCGTTCTTTGAAGTTATAGTCCTGTTATTGTGCAATACATCCACCATTTTTATGGCCTCCTCTTCCATTTTTACCACCAGCTCATCCACCCGCCCACGGAAATAGCGATGAAAAATCAGTGCAATAATGGCAACGCTTAAACCTGCCGCTGTGGTGATAAGCGCCTGCGAGATACCGCCCGCCAGTGGCGCAGCATTACCCACCCCTGAGCTGGTAATCGCATTAAATACCTTAATCATGCCAATAACAGTACCTAACAGACCTAATAAAGGGGAGATTGAAGCAATGGTTCCCAGGGTGTTCAGGAAGCGCTCCATATCGTGTACCACCTGACGTCCGGCCTCTTCAATCGATTCTTTAATTCGCTCACGCTCCATATGACGGTTGTTCAGACCCGCAGCCAGCACCTTGCCCAGAGAAGACTGCTTGCTAATCTCTTCAATTTTAGAGCGTTCCAGCTGACCCTCTTTAACCCAGTGCCAGATAGTTGCCACCAGATGACCAGGGATAATTTTCGATTTCTGCAATGCCCAAAAACGCTCAAGAATAATTGCAAGGGCAATAATCGAGCCTAAAATAATGGGAAACATCAGCCACCCACCGGCTTTTACCATTTCAAACACGTATACGGCCTCTCAGAATATTGGTTAGGACATTAGTCATAATAGTGATTTTGGCGTACATAATACGTTATCACAGACGATGATTCCAATAATGGATGTCTGATTTCCTCTGTCGGCTTACTTTAAAGCGCTTATCCCCCTCACTTTTACTGAATTTTACCTGAATTGCGCCCTGATAAGCTGTATTTAGTACCCTGATAATAAGACTCTCAACCTGGCAGGAAGTAATATCAGTTGTCTATTCAAAGAAGGGCAGGTAGAAAAGCCAAAACATAAACTTTATTTATACCCATATAAGAAATATGTTCTCGTGCCTTTAGCCTGGATTAATTAGTTGATGCGAAAAAGATGTGCACGTTATTGATCTGGATAGCATAATGAAAAAAGGTGAAGTTACACCATGGAAGGTGGGTATGTAGAAAATGCAGGAGCCGTTTTCTACCACCTTATTGGACATTTAGCGCCGTGAAGCCCTGGAGCGGCTGGAGATGGGCACTTTTTTCATATAACTATACGAACCAGAAAGTTGTGCAGACTTTCGTGACTCAACTGATTTTTCCAGGTTTAATCTTGCATGTATTTTGTTGTTGCCGAGAGTTCAGCTAATTAGCCTACCAATAAAAAGCAGCTTTTAATTCTAATTAGATGTAGAATAGAACCAGTTACAGGAATATTTCTTTAAAAATGAGCTAAAATCATACAACCTTACAGTAATTAAAGATAGATATGAAAATCAGGAAACTATATGTTGATGGTTACAAAAACCTTGTAAACTGTAAGATTTTTCCATCTGCACTGCATGCCATTACAGGTATAAATGGTTCTGGCAAATCTAACCTTTTAGAGATTTTCCAGTTTATTGCTGCACTGATTACCCGCGATGACACATTCAGGGACGATCTTCTGCTCAGAGGCCATTGCCCCTCCTCCGGCTCCCAGTGGTTTCCGATACCCACTGACAACACAACAATACCCCCTCTTCAGTTTCATCTGGAATGCGAAACAAGCGCTAATGGGAAACCCTATATAGTGACTTATTCACTTGAAATTGCAGGCGCATCGATTGGTGAGAAAGGAAGCTATGATTTAGCAGGCCGGGGGCTGATTTCCCATGAAAAACTTGATATCAAACAGACAGGTACACCCGGGCCCATGAAAACTGTTTTAAACAGGGATATTGATGGTGCAGTTACAATGCACGCAGAAACCGGCTCCCGAAAAATACAGACATTTAAAACAAAGAAAAACATGTCAGCCATTCAGGCTCTGGAAGTGCGTGAAGCAGACGATTTTACTGAAAAGCACCCCGTATTAAATCAATTCAAAACAGGGTTAACATCATCTGTGGTTGTCAAGCTTAATCCTGAAACAATTGCCCGAATTTCACGCTATGATTCAAACCAGAAAACAGGTCCTCGCTCCCCGGGCACACCACTGAATTCATTTTCATTATTCGAATCAATACAAACTATTAACGATGAAAAAGTTGATTTAGGTGAATATAAATACTGGTTAAAGGTTTTATGTAATATTGATGAAATTGATGCCATAAGCGAAGAAATGGATGAAAACACTAAACTGGGTGAAAAAAAATTTATATTTATTAAAAGAGAAGAGCAATTTTTAACACCCGATGAATTATCAACCGGCAACCTGGTTCTACTCAGCCTGGTCACAGCATTATTCTCACTGCTGAGAACCAGTGGAATTATTCTTCTTGAAGAACCTGAAACATATATTCACCCTAAAGCACAAATCGACTTAATCCGCCTGCTTAGAGACATTTCTGAAGTTAAAACCGTGATATTTTCCACACACAGCACAGTTATTCTTAACTCTATGAGTTATAAAGAAGTCACCTTAATGATGCAGTCAGGTGATGGCAGGTACACATCAAAGGCCGTTAAAGAGATACAGGAAGCATCTGATGCCATTTCGAGAGGTTATTTAAGCTTTGGTGATTTATTACAGTCAAATTTTATGACTGAATAACATGGCCAGTAAAAAGGCTACACATAAGAAAATCAAACACACTTCGATTATTCTGGTTGAGGGTGCAACAGAAATGGAGTTCTATAAAGCTATTGCTGATAAATACTTAAATAACACACCTAGAGCAATTAAAGATCTACGAGGCAACTTTAATATCCACGCTAAAGTACTGGATGCATCGAAAACGCATTCCGACAGGCACCCGGGTAACACATTCGATGTATATGTCTGTATTGACCAGGACAGAATAGGTGAACCAGCAATTAACAGAGAGGCGTTACACAGGGAACTGAAAAAAATTAAAGGATTTAAAAACCTCACATGCGTAATTGCAGTACTGGTTATCGAGTCTTTATTTTTCATCGATATCAATGGTATTTATACTTTCCTGAGAGCACCTCATAATAAACGAAAGCCTAAAAAATATTCCGAATACAGGACTTTAACAGACCGCGATTTAAAAAAACTATTTAAATCCTTTGATAAACTTTATCAAAAAGGCCACCATTGCAAAACACTCGTATCATCATTAAATATCAAAAAAATCATTGGTGAAGCGGATGAACTAAAACAGTTCATTAAAACTTACAACACCAGATCCTGATAAACTGCGCAAAAACACACATACCGCACACTGGATTTATCACAGACGATGATTCCAGTAATGGATGTCTGATTTCCTCTGTCGGCTTACTTTAAAGCGCTTATCCCCCTCACTTTTACTGAATTTTACCTGAATTGCGCCCTGATAAGCTGTATTTAACACCTCACTGCCTGAGGTTCTATATCGCTTAAGTATTTTTGACGTAGGATGGCCAAAACGGTTTCTATAACCCGCAGAAACAATCGCCAGCTGAGGCTGAACCGCTTCAAGAAACGTTTCCGAGGAAGAGGTATTACTGCCATGATGCGGCACCACCAGCACATCAACCTGCAAATTGCCCGCCTCGTGCCCAGTCAGCTGTCCAGTCAACTGCGATTTCAGCAACCGTTTCTCAACTTTCGCCTCAATATCCCCCGTGAGCAACAGACTATAATTACTCCCCGAGACTTTAAGCACACAACTACGGTTATTCGCTTTCACATAGTTCTGCGTCGGGTGCAATACTTCAAAATCTACATCATCCCAGCGCCAGGCCTGCCCTGAATGGCAAGCTGAAACACGCGCTTTTCCTGTCTCTATATCCCGAATAGCCCCTTCACCAGCCAGCACATGCTGTACATCCATCTGCGCCAGAATCGCCCCGGCTCCCCCTGCATGGTCATTATCCCCATGACTGATAAATAACATATCCAGGCGCTCAACACCTGTGTATTGTAGATAAGGCAAAATTACTTTATCCCCTGTATCAAATCGCTCACTGAATCTGGCCCCTGTATCATAAAGCAATGTTTTTTCATGGGTCTGTAACACCACCGAAAGCCCCTGTCCGACATCTAGCACGGTTACCCATACCCCCCCCTGAGCGGGCCGCTCAACTTTATAAAGCAACATCGGTAACAGGAGTATTATGCCCGTAAAACGCAACGGGAAACCGCGTGGCATCAGCAGCAAAAACACGCCCATGAGTGCCAGAGCACTTTCCGACAACGGTAGCGAAGCACTTTTCCAGCTTGCCATCGGCCCCTCACTCAGCCACTGTAATATTTGCCAGATCAATACCAGGCCCTCACTGGCTAGCGCAAACAGCCACAGGGCCGCCTCTACAGAAACCAGGCTCACAGCACTGGCCAACAATGCAACAGGTACCACCAGAAACCCCACCAGCGGAATCACCAGCATATTGGCAACAGGCGATATCAACGACCCCTGCTGAAACAGCAGCACACTCAACGGTAACATGCCCAGTGCAATTAGCCATTGTATTCGAACACCCTCTAGCCAGCGTCCTGCTCTGCTTTTCGTGCGCCTGTACACGCTGCCGGGTTCTGCTGGATGGGCGTACCGGAGCCGTGCTGAAGACACCAGCGAAATAATAACCACTGCCAGAAAGGACAACCAGAAACCCGCAGAAATCACTGCAACCGGGTTGATTAAAATCACCACGAGCAATGCCAGCGCAAGAGTATTGGCACTAAAAGCAGGACGTTTGAACAACATCGCCAGCAACACCACCAGCAGCATAACGAAAGCCCGCTGTGTAGGCACTGTAAAACCCGCCAGCAGGGCATAAAACAGCGCGGCGGCCAGGCTGAATACCGCTGCGACCTGTTGTGCACTAAATCGAGACAGCATTTGCACCGGCGCTATCCAGCGCAGCAGAAAAAACACCAGACTGGCAATCAACCCGATATGCAAACCGGAAATGGCCATTAGATGGCTGGTTCCCGTATTTCTCAGCACCTGCCATTGCTCAGCACTAATCGACGATTTATGACCCACCGTTAAAGCTTGCAATAGTCCCTGAAAACGCTGATCCGGTAGTTTTAAAATAAGCTGAATTAAGTTCTCACGGATTCCGTCCATACTGGATGATGATGGGGCCATTCGCGTATTATCAGTGCTAATATCGTCTCCATTATCGCCCTTATTATTCACTTTATTCTGGCGAACATAGCCCGTGGCATGTATACCTCGCAGATAAAGCCACTTTTCATAATCAAAGCCACCGGGGTTCTGCATACCGTGAGGCGGCTTTAGTCTGACGTTTAATCGCCAGCGCTCCCCCGTCTGCACGCTCTGCTGCGCGTAATACCAGCTAAGTCGTACCAATGAGGGTTTAAATAATTTAGCCGAAACCGCTAGCGTTTTATCAGAACCCGCACCTTGTCTGACTGAAGATGAGATCACCTGAAAATCGAAACGAACAGACCTCTCCGACCTGTCCACCACCCCCTTCACAACCCCTTCAAGCAACAACTCCTGCCCTGCAAAATCATCTGTTAGTCGCTGAGCAAGATAGGCCTGTGCAAATAGCAATGCCCATAAATAACCTAACAGAAAAGCGAACAGAACACGCCGCTGCGGCACATAATAGAAGAGCAATAGACACACGGGCAATAACATCAGCAGTTCTGTGCCGGTCCAGATGCTTATTTGCAGGCAGGGCTGTATCTGCAACAGACAGACACCGGATAGCGCTGAAAGCGCAAGAGTGGTTAAAGAATAAGCACAATTCCTGTCTGAATGATCTGACACCGTTAAATTTCCTTATTTATTGCCCTCATTTATTTGGGCGTCTGATATAATCTATCTAAGTAACTATGATAACTGATGTTCTATCTAAAAACTCAGCAAAATCACCTAACCATAACCACAGGGCCATTATCTCCTCAGCGTGAAATGGCACGCGATAAGAATTATACCCGTCTCTATACTTATGCCAAAAAAATTTTTACGTAAATGCCTGCCTGACCCACACAAGATAACGCAATCAAAATCACTGAGTATTTTTGGTCGTTTTCTACATGAACCCAATCTCTGGCATATGAACCGAAAGTCTGTCTCGATCGCTTTTATTGTGGGTCTGTTTTTTATGTGGGTTCCACTGCCCTCACAAATGGTGCTTGCTGCAGGGGCGGCTATCCTGCTACGCTGCAATCTGCCCATATCCGTCGCGCTGGTATGGATTACCAACCCGATAACAATGCCACCAATGTTCTATGCCGCCTACGTTCTCGGCAACTGGCTGCTCGGGCTACCCCCAAACCATATCGAGTTTGAAGCCTCATTTGACTGGATACAGCAGCAGATGTCAGTCATATGGCAGCCCTTTCTACTAGGCTGTTTTACACTGGGCGTGTTTAGCGCCGCCAGTGGTTTTATCGCCATTCGGCTGCTCTGGCGCTTACACATCGTCAATTACATCAAAAACAAGAAAAAACGCTTCACTAAAACAGGAGGCTAAGCACTCAGATGCCACAGATCGCACAGGTACAGACAGACACGGAAGTATGGAAGCCCCATGCAACCGTCGCGGCCATTATTGAGCGCGACAGGCGTTTTTTAATCGTTGAAGAAATCTGCTCGGGTAAAACCGTTTACAACCAGCCCGCAGGACACCTGGACCCGGGGGAAAGCCTGGCCCAGGCTGCTATACGCGAAACCCGCGAAGAAACAGCCTGGGGGTTTAAACCTGAATACGTAACCGGTATTTATCGCTGGCAGCAGCCACAGACTAAACGCTGCTATCTTCGCGTAGCCTTTGCTGGCAGCTGCTCCGATCATCAGCAACAATTACCCCTTGATAATGGCATACTGCGCGCACTCTGGCTAAGTAGAGATGAGCTGGCTGGCGAACCGGAAAAACTGCGCAGCCCAATGGTTCTGCTCTGTATTGATGATTATCTTGCTGGCAAACAATACCCGCTTGAACTGTTCACAGACCTCTAAAATGCATACCTTTTATGCGCTCGCCCTGCTATTTTTTTCACTCATCATCAGCACATACAGCGTTGCCGGGCCCGAGGTGAAGTTATGCATTAAACCCGCATGTAAAAGCCCCGTCCGCATCCGCATAAGTGATCCGGCCTGGAGCAGTATAAAAGAATTATATAATACGCCCTTTCCCCAGGACAAAGATGAACAGGATAATATGGCCAGCGCTATCAGCCTGATGGAGCCTGATTTATACTCCACCCTGGCAAAGCGTTTCAGCCATAACATACAGAACAATGAAAACATTAAAACCGCGTTAATAAAAGAACGGGCTGAAGATTTATTTCGCGCCAATACCGCCGTCAACAATTACCGTAATATCAAAACATACCTGGGTGTATTAATGGATAACTATCTGGTGACACGCCATTTTATGAGAAAAACCCTGAACCAGAAAAACTGGACGGGTTTCACAAGCAGTGGCATTATGCTTCAGTCACTGCAAAATTCGCAGCTTTATATTCTGCAAATCAACCATTCGGATTTAGGTACTCCACCGGTCATTAGCCCATATACTTCAGGCGAAGATATTTTTAATAACCCGGGCACCGAACTCAGTGACGAAGATGACGATTTTGAATAACCACACGCAAGATCCAGACACACCCGCTCCAGACCCGCAACGTGTTATTGTCGGCATGTCGGGGGGTGTTGATTCATCGGTTGCTGCACAGCAACTGATAGAGCAGGGTTATCATGTTGAAGGCCTGTTTATGAAAAACTGGGAACAGGATGACGATGAGAATTACTGCGCCGCAGCAGAAGATTTAAAAGATGCACAACAGGTTTGCAGCCAGTTAGGCATTAAACTGCACAGCGTTAATTTTTCAGATCAGTACTGGGACCGAGTGTTTAAAAATTTTCTTGAAGAGTATTCCGCAGGGCGCACACCGAACCCGGACATTCTCTGCAATAAGGAGATAAAATTTAAAGCCTTTCTCGACTACGCACTGCAACTGGGAGCCCATTTCATAGCCACTGGGCACTATGTACAACGTGCATATGAAACTGCTCAGTACCAGTTATTAAAAGGCCTTGATGATAATAAGGATCAGAGCTACTTTCTATATACGCTCACTCAGAAGCAGCTGGAACACAGCCTGTTCCCCGTGGGCGCAATAGAAAAACCGGAAGTCCGCCAGATTGCCGAAAAATCAGGATTTATCACACATGATAAAAAAGACAGCACCGGCATCTGTTTTATTGGCGAGCGAAAATTTAAAGATTTCTTACAGCGCTTTATTCCTGCACAGTCAGGCGATATAAAAACCCTCGATGGAAAAACCATCGGTAAACACCACGGCTTAATGTACTACACACTCGGTCAACGCAAAGGGCTGGGCATAGGTGGTGTAAAGAATACCCGCGAAGAGCCCTGGTTTAGCGTTAAAAAAGATCTACATGAAAATGTTCTGTATGTTGCACAGGGTGAAGATCCCAGCCTCTACCATACACACCTGCAGGCCTCTCAACTCTGCTGGGTCAGTGGCACAGCACCTGAGCTACCCACTCAGTGCAAGGCCAAAATACGCTACCGCCAGGCTGATCAGCGCTGCACCATACACGGCATCAAAGATGGCAGTGCCAGCATCAGCTTTGAGCAGGCTCAACGCGCGATTACACCGGGGCAGTCCATTGTATTTTATAATCGTAATATATGCCTTGGTGGTGGTATAATAGACAGCATGCATAATTGATGATTTATGGCCTCAGGCTTAACCCTTCCCGCTACAACCTGTTTTTATTCAGGCAAGCATTCACAGAACCTGAACCTGAAACTGACTAGAAGAGTTAATGGAACACACACTAAAAGACAAAACCCTTGCACTGGCTGGCGTATACCGATGTGTTGCACTGGTACAGCAGCTTGCCCGAAAAGGCAGCATTGCAGACGTGCAACTTGCCTCCGCCCTCGAAACGCTGTTCCGCTTTGATGCAAACAGCGTGCTGGATGTATATGGCGATCTATCATCCATTAAAAAAGGCCTGAGCACGCTCAAAGACCAGCTATCCGGTGAGCACAATACCGAGAGCATGGAAATCACACGTTACACAATCAACCTGCTACACCTGGAGAAAAAACTCCATAAAACACAAAATATGATGGATAAGCTATCCGATGACCTGCAAAGAGCACAGAGCAAAATGGATTATTTTGATGTAAGCCACGAAAACATCATTGCCAGCCTGGCAGAAATATACCAGCAGAATATTAGCCCTCTGGGGGCTAAAATAATGGTACAGGGAGAAGAGATCTATCTATCACAGCAAAACAATGCCAATAAAATTCGCTCTCTGCTATTTGCAGGCATTCGCTCAGCGGTGCTCTGGCGACAATGTGGTGGCGGCAGATTGCAACTGCTTTTCTCCAGGCGTAAATACATTGACTGCGCAGATCAGCTTTTAAAAAGTATTTAAATACACTACCAGCAGATCTATAATATTAAACCTATAGCATCTACATATACTCCTTGATCTCAGCACAATGCATTATTCACCTCAATAAACACACCCACAATCACTGAGAATACGGTAATGAAACACCTGCTGAACCGGCATATAAAATTTTCATTACTGGCCCTGATAATGAGTACATCCACAATGGCTAACACCGATCGTTTTATCGGAAAAGTACATTTTGGAGCAGGAATAACCCACACACCCTTAAAAATGAACACGCAGGGTATTCGCGCAACCATCGCACTACCAGCTGAGTCCGACCTGCAAAACAACAGGAGGGCATCTCTATTAGACAGGTATCCACCCCATGCCCCCCAGCAGTATATTTCTGGAGCACGTTAAATCAGTTTTAGCTCCAGACTGAACAGACATTACAAACTGTACAACCGTTAATAATTTAAAAATAAAAAATGAATAATTTTAAAAACAATCGCATTGGCTACACTCTCATTACAATTACCTTACTTGCATCCGTTATAACTATATTTAGCCTGCCACCCATAGCACAAATCACCAGTTACCATACATTTAGCGACCAGAGAACAATCCTCAATATTTCAAACTTCTATAATGTATTATCCAATCTACCTTTTCTAATAGTCGGTTTATATGGCCTCTATAGCTTACTGATCTCACGGAAACTATACTGCGCAGATGAGTTTAAAATAGCATATATTTTATTTTTTACAGGCGTTACTCTGGTTTCAGCCGGTTCAGTTTACTACCACCTTATGCCAGATAACCAGACACTGATATGGGACAGAATACCCATTGCAATTACTATTATGGCTCTGCTTTCAATTGTTATTAGTGAATTTATTTCACTTCGTATTGCACGCTGGCTACTATTCCCGTTAATAATAACCGGCATCCTCTCCGTTTATTACTGGCAATTAAGCGAGAGTTCCGGCACAGGAGACTTAAGGGCATATATATTAGTACAGGCCCTGGCCGCACTTCTCACAACAGTCATTATACTTAACTTCAAATCTAAATACACCAGCAGCATGGGCTACTGGTGGGTGTTAATCAGCTATGCCCTGTCCAAATTTCTGGAATATTTTGACGAAGAAATACATCTCTTCACAGGTTTTATCAGTGGACATTCATTAAAACATATTATCATAGCCGCAGGCGTATATCTGTTGATTGTTTATTATAAAAACAGGCAGTATAAACAACAATCCGAGAACTGAGTCAAAAAACAGACTCGCACTCCCCGTCATGAATTAATGATACGCCATCTTAAATTTTTTCAGGCTATTTGCACACGTTTTTTCGACAGACCACGAAGCTCACTGTCTCTCCCCCCACTATAAATACTTCCCCAGATTGACAATTTTCCATTCGGATTTTTTCTACACTCAATTAATCCAAAATTATACTGAGCAATAAAGGCATGTTTTTTAAAGCGAGTCACCTCGTTGTTCCTGACACTATCATTTACACCTAGCTTACCCTTAGACAGCGTCATAAGCTCAGATACCCACGGTGCAGGGGGGCGTGTAATACTGCTTGAGGTGAACTGGAAAACGTTTGCTTTTTTAGCATTATCACGTGTAAGCTCAAATATTGCTGAACTATGCACATCACCGCTTAAAAAAACAACCGCCTTACCTGATTTGGCCGAATAGGCAAAAACAAGATCAAGCAACTTATCCCGTTCTTTATAATTTGACTCATGATCCCACTCATCACGAAAATCATCTTTGGCTGATAATTTATCAAGCGAGTTAACAAATGTACTATGCCAGTGAATAACCGGCACAGGTGAAACGACAAATAATGCGTCCCTGCCTTTAACCTCAGCGGATTGAATCCAGTGGCTGAAACGATCAAACTGCTGCCTCCCTAACAGCCTTTCGCCTTCCGGATTTTTTTCAAAATCATGGTGGCCACGCATATCCAGTGTATAAAAACCAATATTATTCTGATTAAACTGATAATCCAGCTGAAAATCATTCACTGAAGGATCAATATCAGGCTGAGGATTATGCGAATGCTGGTATTCGATATAAACCTTTCTGGCCGCAGCAAACATCGACTCTATTAATAACTGTTTAAATTTATCAGATTCTTCAGGCTCATCCTCATCCATTTCATCATCCCAGAAATCAAAAGAATAATCGAGCAGATCTAATCGTTCTTTTTCTGTATACGATCCCCAGCCATCCATAATTTCATGGTCGTCCCAGATCATATAGGTCGGAAAACGGGAAAACACACGTTGCAGCCCTGGCGACTGCCAGTATTTACGATACACTCGCCGATAAACCGACACACAAAAATCATTTAAGCCATTTATATCATTTGCATATGCTTTATACAGACAGTCCTTGTGCTCGTTTAACCATTTCCACACATCATCTTCAGTTGCATCAACATAAACCTGGTCTCCACAGGCAATAACAAAATCAGAATTTTTTTCATCCAGTAGTTCATAAAATTCATCCCACAGCCCGCCTCCCGTTGCATAACCTTTTTTAAAGGGATCATGGCAGCTGGTCACACCAAAGCTAACCACAGCAGATTGCAGGGGCATTGTTTTAAACGAATAGGGTTTTTCATAGCCTAACCGCCAGCGTCTGGAAATTCTAACACCCGGTGAGGCAATCACCGCATAATAGTAAGCCGTTTCAGGGTCCAGACCAGTAAACTGAAATGTATGCGTCAAATCAGTATTATATTTAAATATATGTTTAAGCTGAGCTTTAATATTTATATTGTTTTCAGCCAGGTACTCTTCAAGTGTTTTATCTGCAATATCATCCGGTGGGAATTTTTTAAAATTTTCGAAAATCACCAGTGAGAACTCGCCCTCCATCTTGACCCTTGCCCAGATTCTGACTTCGCTCGATGTTGTATGGCCAACAATAGCCGCATCACTGAACTTGTCCCCATAGCCTTCTCTATCATACCCGGAAATACACTTCATTAGTTTTCTCCCGTTATTAAAATATTGAGTTTATACAACCCGTATTTACCAGCAGAACATACTAATGAATTGTCAGGTAGTATAGGCTCTTTTATAACACACTGTACTAATATAAAATACTGGGCATCAGCATAACATTTGAGCGGTAATCACTTCAACCTGAAACAACCAGAGACTCAATATTCAACTACGCCAATAACAAAACACTGTGCCACACTACAGGAACACATTATACCGCAGCCTGAATATTGAGCCTCTCATCGCAGCTGAGCCTCAGTAATTTAATAACTGAGAAGCAAGCACCAGCGTCGAAATTAGCCCCACAAACCACGATGTGGTTTTTAGCACTGGTACATCAAAATAGTAGAGCGGTGCGTAAACCAGCCGAGACCAGAAATAAATAGCGGCCGAAGCCGCTGTAACCGCATTGCCCAGGCCCGTCACATGAACTGCAATAGCCAGTGGCGCAAACAGAGCAATACCTTCAAATGCATTCATATGGGCTCGATATGCTCTGTGCGCCCATTCATCATCAAACGGACTATCACCCGGTAGCGGCGTTTTAAACACTTGCCACACGCCTCCCAGCTTTCCTGCCCTGTATACCGCATAGGGGGTAACCATAAAGGCTGTTAATATTACATTCAATGTGAGCCAGTAAATTTCAGGTGTCATCATATTCTCCAGATAGTTAGCTTGCAAATAACAAGTTGATAAAGAATATCACCATAACTTGCTATTTGCAAGTAGTGAAGATAATATACCCGCATGACAAACAGAAAAAGAGACACGGGTTGCCCGATAGCGTATGCACTTGATATATTTGGCGATCGCTGGAGTCTGATTGTCATTAGAGATTTGCTGTTCAAAGGTATTCAGACATATAGCGAACTTCTGAAAGCCGATGAAGGGATCGCAACCAATATACTGGCGAACCGGCTAAAAGGCTTTGAAGCCTCTGGCATTATTTCGAAAACACGTAATCCGGATAACAGGCGACAGTCTATTTACAACATAACGCGAAAAGGCGCTGAGCTCGCCCCTGTTCTGATAGAAATGATGCAGTGGAGTGCCAGATACGACCGCAATACACGGGTTAGCGATGCATTACTGGAAAAAATAAATAAAGACAGAGAGGGCTTTATCCGCAACATCCAGCACAGGGCACTCAGCAGAAACCAGCCGCTCATTCCTGAAAAAAAATAGACTGGCTACTGGTACACATGGAAAGGATACAACACATGAAAAAACTGACGACAGCACCGAAAACACTCTTAATTATCAGTCTGGTTATAGTCACCGGCCTGCTATTACCTGCGGGCCGTTTAATTCCAGTGAAAGGTGCCTCGAATAATGACTGGAACCACAACACCTGGTGGTATGAGCCCTGGGGAGCCTCCGGCGTGCATAAAGGCGTTGATATATTTGCTCAAAAAGGGACCAACGTCATAAACCCTGGCTATGGCCTGATTATTTATAGCGGAAATATCGGACAGGGCGGCAACGTAGTATTAATACTGGGCCCCAAATGGCGATTACACTACTTCGCACACCTGGACGCTATTGAGGAAAACACGGGCTTGTTTATTTCACCTGGAGAAACCCTGGGCTCTGTAGGCGACAGCGGAAATGCCGCTGGCAAACAGCCTCATTTGCACTATTCAATTATCACGCTACTCCCTTATTTCTGGTTAATGGATGACACCACACAGGGCTGGAAAAAAACATTTTATCTTAATCCCCTGAAACAGTTTAAAAACGCAGACTAGCAGATGAGTGGGGGCATTGCATAGTATTCAGCACTCTCAGGCACCTGGAGTATTATTATGCGCTCAGCTGAAATTAACTCAGGTTAATGCGTCTTCTTTTCATATGTAGCGATAGTCGGTACCCCGTTCAGCCAATATAGGATAAAATACCCCTTCCATACAGGACAAACTACCCGATAACTATGAAAAACAGACTCTCTCCCCTGACTTTCTTTCTTCTAACACTCATCATGCAACAGCCTGTCGCTACAGCAGATGAGAAGCAGACATACCGGGATAAAGACCTCTCCTTGCGCTTTATACAACTCTCGCCTCGCCAGATAGGCTCATTCTACGAGGGCAGAGAATTTAAAAAAACCGCTGTAGATATGCTAATGAGCTCGTGCTATGTCACCGTCATAATACAGAACACATCCGATGATTTTCTGTGGATTGATACGGACAGATGGGTATTTGTTCAGGATGGCCGTAAAATTATTCAGCAGGACAGGCGCTACTGGAGCAGGCAATGGGATAAAATCAACCTCAAACAGGCGCATCGCTCCACCTTCAGCTGGACATTAATGCCCGCAGAGCGAAACCTGTATCCCCAGGAAAGTGTCGGCGGACGTGTCCCCATTCCAATGCAAACCCGGCCTTTCACGGTTATCCTTAATTTCCCAACCGGTGAAAACAAACAGGGTAAAATAAAATCTGTAAAAATAGACAATATCATTTGCAAACAGGATAACGACAATTAGGGCGAAACTATGAAACCACTTTCGACACTCTTCATCAGCCTGATACTGCTTACAGGGCTGGCACAGGCAGAGCGTAAGCTGCCTCGCGGCATTATTACGCAGGATGGGCGTGATGCACCACCATTAAAACTAAATAATCTGGATGGTGAAACCTATAATATTTCATCCTCAAAAGGTAAATGGGTATTTGTTCACTTCTGGGCTACCTGGTGTGGCCCCTGCCGAAAAGAAATACCCACTATTCAGAAAATAGTTAAAAAATTTAATAAAACCAATCTTGATATCGCGATTATTAACACTGCAGAATCCGAAGACGCGGTATTTAATTTTTTAGGTTTACTTGCACCCGATATTACCCCGCTGATGGATGAAGATGGCCTGATCACTGAAAAATGGCAGCCCCGGGGTTTACCCGCCACTTATTTTGTAGACCCCGCAGGCAAAATCCGCTACCTTGCGCTGGGCGGCAGGCCCTGGGATAAAGAAGAGTATCTTGAATTTTTAAATCAGTTTAAATAATTTCAGTCCATAATGCCCACTATCTGAGATTCCAGTTATTGCCAGTGAATATGGAAAGCATACTTATCATTCAAAATCGTCAGCCGCATGAATGCGGATACCTCTGGCCTACAGGGATTTGTTTACGGCGTATTTTTAATGGTGAGCATTCTTTCCTGATGACTCATTAGTAACCCATAATATACGGTAAACAAATGCATTATAAACGAAACCCGTTACTGATTTTTTTTGCCCTGTGGTTTACTTTAATTCCACTGACATTCATTTTACAGGGCTGCACCCCCCCCACTACACACCAGCATAACAAGCACTCATTCCAGGCCGTTGAAAGCACCATTGCTCAACTTCATTTAGCACTGAGCCGGAAAACCGATAACTGTAAAAACATTACAGAAACTTTTTTAAAACGCATTAAAACCTACGACCAGAGCACAGACCTTAACGCCATTATTCTGATTAACGAAAACGCCATTAAAAAAGCCGAAACACTGGATATAGAATACGCCCGCACAAAGCAACTGCGCCCCCTGCACTGTATTCCGGTTATTCTAAAAGATAATTTTGATACTGCTGATATGCCCACAGAGGCTGGTTCAATTGCCCTGAAGGGCTCATTCCCCGCAGATGATGCCTTTATGGTAAAGCGGCTGCGTGAAGCAGGGGCCATTATTCTAGCCCGATCAAATATGAGCGAATGGGCCTTTAGCGCCTATAACACCATCAGCTCAACGCATGGTGAAACCCGCAATGCCTATAATATACAGCATGTACCCGCTGGATCGAGTGGCGGCACGGCCTCAGCTATCGCTGCCAGCTTTGCCATCATTGGCATGGGCACCGATACCGGCAACTCGATTCGAGGCCCCGCATCCCATCTGTCACTGGTTGGTATGCGCTCCACTATTGGCCTTACCAGCCGCGACGGTATTGTGCCGCTAATGCATAACCGGGATATTGCGGGTCCACTTACCCGCACGGTTGAAGATGGTGCCAGAACATTTAACATTATCTCGGGCTACGATGCAGCAGACCCGATGACTCACAATCCGCACAGCAAAAAAAATACAGATTACACCCGACAGTTAAAAAAGTCTGGCCTGAAAGGTGTCCGACTTGGGGTTATCAGGCAGCTATACGATACAGAACTGGCTGATTTTGAAGTGCTTGATCTGATGGACCAGGCCATCAAAGACCTGAAAAACGCCGGGGCAATTATTATTGATCCATTTGAAATAAAGCACTTTAAAAAACTCAGAAAGGCCAGCGGTTTTTGCAGCCGCTTTCGATATGATTTAAATCAATACCTGAGCACACTGAAGCATAGCCACAAACAGGGCAAAAATAATACCCGGAGAATTAGAAAATTTCAGGACATCATAGACAGACAGTTATATGGCGAACATAGCCGCCGTGATATGAACTGGGCGGCATCGGTTAAAATTCCACCGCAACAGCAACAGCCGCCCTGCACTGGCATTCAGGATGATCCTCGACGCAGGCACTTGCTGGCCGCTGTCCTCCAGGCAATGGACCGGCAGAATATAGAGGCCATTATATACCCCACCTGGAGCAATCCACCCAGAGAAATTGGTGACAATACCAGCCCTCATGGTGATAATAGCAGCACGATTGCACCTCACACCGGGCAACCCGCAATCACTGTACCGATGGGATATACCAGCAACAACCTGCCCGCAGGCCTGGAGTTTCTGGCTCGCCCCTTTGATGATGCCCAACTGTTTGAATACGCCTACGCCTATGAGCAGCAGACACGGCATCGCAGGCCTCCCGTGTTATTTCCGCCGCTCAGTATAAGTAAATAATCTTACGGCTATACAGCGTTAGCAATGCACAACCAGACTGAGTTAACCTGCTGACCAAAGAGCATTTTTTCAAAAACAGATGCTGCGACAAAAAAAGACAGGCTGGTGGGGATTCAATTCAGCCTGCCTTATAAAATCACCTTTTCCCCTTCTGATCATTCTTCACGGTTAACTGCTATTTTTCTAACGTCAGAATTCACCTCTTCATTGCGCGGAATCACCAGATTAAGAACACCATCTTTCATACTGGCCCTGATATCACTGGAATTAGCATCATCCGGCAGGGAAAGGGTTCTCTGAAATGACCCATAACTGCGTTCAATACGGTAAAAATGCTGATCTTTATCTTCCTTTTTGTCATCCACCGTTCCCTGAATTGTCAGCACATCATTTTTTACCTCTACTAATATATCAGACTCTTTTAAACCGGGAAGTTCAAGACTAATATTATAATGATGCTCATCACTGGAAATATTCAGCTTTGGCCGAATAACAGATGTTCCCATCCATGAGCCTGCCAGTGAGTTTGTCAATGGACCCGCCAGTGAGCCAGAAAGCGGAAAGCCAGAATTATTAAATACCTCATCAAATAATCTATTAATATTCCGGTTCAACTGAAGTATTGACTGAGGCGAACGCTGGTAATGTGTAGATAAATCCGTGTTCGCGGAATCTCTTTTTAACGGAATATAGCGTTCACCAGCCTGTTCGCCCGCACCTGCTGACTCTTCATGTTTAAACCAGTTCCAGGGATTTAATTTTTGCAGATTCATAATTACACCCTCCAGTTAAAGTTACAGGACAGGGAACGCTCCCCGCCCTGTTTACTATATGGGATCGGGAGTAGTGGCTTCAAGCCTGAAAAATAGAATATTCATGCAATCATTATTCGGAATTATAAAAAAATTCTATTGTTTTTAATTTCGCTTATAAAATTATTTTATAGAAAAACAGGCTATAATGAGTAATATATCGGTAGTACTAATAAATCCGCAGCAAAGGATACTCATTATCCAGAATCGCCAGCGAATGGGTGCCGATGCCGAGCCTGCAAGAATGGCTTACGGCGTATTTTGAATAATGGGTATCCATTTTATATGCCCCAGTAGTAAGATCAGCTGAGATTTTTCTCACAAAGCACAAAACGAAAAATAAAACAGGAAAAAAAATATGCTATTGCTGGATATTCACGCGATTAAATCACTGATTAACACTGTCGGATTAAAAAAATTTTTCCTGCTACTGATTGAGCAACTGGAAACCGATTTTTCACACTGGGAAACTTTCAGTAAAACGCCCCGACACGCCACTCACTATAAACACGGGGTAATAGAGCTAATGCCCTGTTCAGATGAACAGCGTTATAGCTTTAAATACGTTAATGGGCACCCTTATAACACCCGGGACGGCAACCTCTGTGTTGCAGCAATGGGCCTGCTAGCAGACGTAAAATCAGGTTACCCGTTAATGATCAGTGAAATGACCATATTAACGGCGATTCGAACCGCCGCTGTAACCGCCCTGGGCGCAAAGTACCTGGCCAGAAAAAACGCCTCTAAACTGTCCATTATCGGCAGCGGATCACAGGCTGAATTTCAGGCCATTGCCGTGCAATCTCTATTCTCAGTTGGTGAGGTTAAAATATATGATATAGATGATAACGCCATGCAAAAATTCTGTAATAATTTATCCGGCGAATTCAAGTCCATAACAAAATGCTCATCCATTTCAGAATGCGTTAAAAACACCGATATCATTATAACGGCCACTGCGGCCAAAAAAAGCGTAGAGCTGTTTGGCAGAGATGAGATTCAGCCCGGCACGCATATCCATGCGATGGGTGGAGACTGCCCCGGAAAAACGGAACTGGGGGCTGATCTTCTAAAAAGCAGCAAACTGGTGGTTGAATTTAGCGAACAGAGTTTAATCGAAGGCGAAATACAACAGCTGGATAAAAACGCTATTCACGCAGAGTTATGGCAGATCATTAAACAGGCAAAACCCGGCCGTGAAAATAATTCTGAAATTACCATTTTTGATTCTGTGGGCTTTGCGCTGGAGGATTTTTCTGTCTTAAACCTGATATACACCCTGGCTTTGAATAATAATACCGGGCAGGAAATTGAATTAATTCCTGCTTTAAAAGACCCTAAAGATCTTTATGGTTTTTTGAAATAGAATAAAACCTGGATTTACTAATAAGTCGCAAAGATTAAGGTTACCCGCAATTTAAAAGCGTCAGCCGCATGAATGCGGATGCCGAGCCTACAGGGATGGTTTTACGCCGACTTTTCAATTGTGTGTATCCTTATCTACTCGTTTCAGTAGTATTTCCATTATGCTGGTTTTCGCAGGGGTGTCCCCTACGGAACAGATTCTGGTATCGTTGACTGCATACGCCAGACAGGGTCATTAAAAGAATATTTTTCGACTATATAACGGCCTTTAGCCTTTGCAAAGCGCACCGCTGCTATAATTTTATACCGACCATGATCTTTTTCCCAGAGCGGTGCATGCGGATAATCCCTGTTCTGATCTGCAACATTATAAGCTGTTTCAATGTCCTGCCTGGCTGGAATTTTCCATAATATATTCCAGCTCAGTCCGCCATTTTTAGTGTAATAGTCAACCCTGCCACCCGCTGCATCCACAAGCGTAATCTTTCCATGCAATGCATCAAAAAAATTGAACTTTTCTACCCATTGCAAAATAGCGCCTGTAGAAGACAGGTCCAGCTGAATCTGGCACCAGTCCCGACCTCCGTTCTCTGACTTAAGAATCCGTACCGGCACTAGCGTACCTTCATTTTTTTCCGAAAGCAAAAGCCAGATATTACCCATGCCTTCTGTTTGCAGACCTTCAATAACTTCACGTTTAAAATTAAAGCCTGAGACTTTCCAGTTTTTCCCCTGGTTAGTCGAAAGATGAATGACAGGCAGGGTTACTTTTTTGTCATCATTTAGATAATCATAATAATAGTGACCTGCCAGTATGACTTTGTTATCGGGTAGTGTTTTAATATAATCCAGTTGCAACTGTTGTTCTTTATTCGCCTGATAATCTATAAGACGCTCATCTGTTATCTTAACACAGGACGCTGCATATACCTGGCTCGACAGAGCATAAAATCCAGCCAGTATAAAACATAAAAAACCTCTAAATATCAGTATTTTCATAAAAGTTAATCTTCAATAATCTCGAATGAAACAAAACTCATATTTTTCTTTTTTAAGCCCATCAATAAATGCTTCAAGATTTTTTTTATTTCCCTTTGATGCACGAAACATAATATCATGCATTAAAATAATTATTTTATCTTCTTTTTCTGTTTTTTTATCAGAAAATCCTTTTTTTACTTTTTCAATCATTTCATCAACTGTTTCGACAGGGACTCCTTTTTTCATGTACCATTCAATATCCCAGCCATAAATATTATAACCTCTGTTTCTGAGTATTTTCGCAGTACTGCCACTGTCTCCATCAAAGCGCTCTACTCCTTTGATACTCCATGTATTTCTCCCGGGAAGTCTTGCAGAAATCGGTTTACACTTAATTTTTAAAGCCTCTGTAGCCTTTTCAAAACCTTCCACAACTTTTCTGGGGCTAGAATAGTACAATCTGTATTGAAGCTTCCCATCAATTAATGCATGGGTATAACTGTGATTGGCTATTTGAACAAAGGAGCTTGCTCTGGCCATATTAAAAACGCGCGCTCCCCAGCCCTTCTCCCTTTTATCTCCAACCATAAATAATGTACCCTTCACTCCCCTGTCATTTAAAACACTAATAACATCATCTGTTCCACCTAAAGGACCATCATCAAAAGTTAAGTAGACTGTTTTCATTTTTCTCTCCTTTTAGTTATTCTGCGTATTTATACCACAAATACGCCCTGCATGACTACAGGCTACCTCTATTTATTGAAATACTCCCAGAAACTCCCCACATTCGGAGGCCAGATTTTCCGTAGGACACCCACAGGGGGGGCTACGCGGTCAACAACATTATAATTTAATCAACCAGCAGCTGCAAAATACGCCTTAGTAAACACCCGGTTGATAGCAAAAAAATACTCTGTTATACACGATTCACCCAAAAACACGCGAGATAATTCGATAAACCAGCGCCTGCGTTTTGCCTTTTTTATCTCTGCCTGGATCGAACTCTGCAATTTCAAGCCCCAGAAAGCCCTCTCCTTTTACACCATCCAGACCCGCCAGTAAGCTCTCTGCGGATAAGCCAGCCTTTGCTCTGGTCTCAACACCGGGTGCGTCCTTCGGATCAATCGCATCCAGATCCAGACTAATCGCATAGTAGTCATAATACTGACTAATTGCTTCAATTAACTGAGTTAAAACTTTCTCTGTCCCACCTTCCCGTTCAATACGTTCAGTATCAAATATATTTACTTTCTTTTTGCTGAGCAGCACCAGCTCTTCTGCTTCAAAGCTTCTTATACCAAACATATAGAGATCCTGCCCATTAAGCGATATATCACTAGCAAAGCATTTCTGCAATTTATGCTCTGCCTCACCCAGCAATAAAGATACCGGCATACCATGTATATTACCTGAGGGAGATGACTCAAGGGTATGTGAATCCAGGTGCGCATCTATCCAGATTAATGCAAATTTTGAATCCGCCGGCAGCTGGTTCAAAACGCCAGCCCAGGTGCCCGCAGCGATAGAATGATCCCCACCCAGCACCAGAAACGGTTTTTTGTCTTCTACCTGTTGCTGGGTAAACTGACTAATAACACAGCTTTGTTTATGAAAGGTATTTAATGAATTTTTATGTTTATCTGAAATTTCAAGCACAGGCTCCCATTGCAATTCAATGGATGGTTCCTGATTTATCAGCAATGAGACATATCCGGACTGTTTTAAAACCTGTGCGCCCTGCGCACAACTTTTCGATGGCCCACCAAGGCTTGTGGCCACACCCAGCACTGGAATCTCTATATTTTTTATTTTTCGCATAATTTCTCACCCGGATTTTAGTCATGATTTAAACTGGCACACGACTGACTAGCAGGTCGGCAGGAAAGGAGAGCCGTTTCAGTAATACGACTTACAACTTGCGACTTTTTTTATCCCGCGCACGTAAATAATCCAGTTTTTCCTTAATCTTTATTTCAAGTCCCCGCTCCACCGGGTGATAAAGCTCATGCTCACCCAGTTGCTCAGGAAAGTAAGTTTCACCAGCGCTATACCCTTCTTCCTCGTTATGGGCATAGCGATAATTTTTTCCATAGCCCATATCTTTCATTAGTGATGTCGGCGCATTACGAATATGCATGGGTACATCCATTGAACCACTGTTTCTGGCCAGCTCCATAGCGGCATTATAAGCGCAGTACACCGCATTGGATTTTGCTGCACAGGCAAGATAAGCCACCGCCTGTGCAATAGCCAGCTCACCTTCCGGGCTACCCAGGCGCTCATAGGTCTGCCAGGCATTCATTGCCAGCTCCAGGCCTCTCGGGTCTGCATTGCCGATATCTTCTGAGGCTATTCGCACTACTCGCCGTGCAATATAAATGGGGTCACAGCCGCCATCCAGCATTCGACACATCCAGTACAGCGCCGCATCGGGGCTGCTGCCTCTAACCGCTTTATGCATGGCGGATATTTGCTCATAAAACAGATCTCCACCCTTATCGAATCGTCTCAGGGTCTGTGATGTAACCTCATGCACCACATCCTCGCTAATCACTAACTGCCCGTCTTCTTCATTTGCCAGGTCGGCAGCAATTTCCAGAAAATTCAGTGCCCTCCGGGCATCGCCATCTGCCTGCACGGCTATTAATTCAAGCATAGCATCTTCAACCTTAATTGCTCGCCCCCCCAGCCCCTGTTGTTTATCACTGAGTGCTGCTTTTAACAGTCGGGTCATTTCTTCTGGCTGGATCGCTTTTAACACATAGGTTTTACAACGCGATAGCAAAGCATTATTTAATTCAAAGGATGGATTTTCAGTGGTCGCACCAATAAAACACACGGTGCCATCCTCTACAAAGGGCAAAAAAGCATCCTGCTGTGATTTATTAAACCGGTGTACTTCATCAACAAAGAGAATACTGGGCTTCTGATAAACCTCGTGGTATTGATGCGCCTTTTCTATTGCTGCTCGAATATCCTTAACGCCAGACAGAACAGCGGATAAGGCCAGAAACTGCGCCTGAGAGTAGTTTGAAATAAGTCGGGCTAATGTGGTTTTTCCAGTGCCTGGCGGGCCCCAGAATATCATGGAGTGTAATTTACCCGATTCTATGGATATTCGCAGCGGCTTCTGCTTTGCGAGAATATGCCCCTGCCCCAGATAATCATCAAGCTTATCAGGGCGCATACGATCAGCCAGAGGGCGGAATTCGTTTTCGGTCATTTTTTATTTCTTTTCATCAGACAGCCTGTCGGTAGCAGATCATGCTTTATTGGCTACTCTTTTCACATCCACCCGTTTTCTTGCCACATGCCTTTTTAGCCTTGCAGGCTTCTCTGCTGTCGGTGCTTTAGCAGCACTTAACTTAATCACATTTTCATTAAGTACCAGTTCAATACCAATAGGTGTCATTAGAGAAAACAGGTTATCTGTTGTAAACCGATTAATTTTCCCCGTCATCAAATCGCTGACTCGTGACTGCTGTACATTAAGTATTTCAGCTGCCTGCTGCTGAGTGTAATTGTTCTCTTTCACCCATTTACTAATATTACGCATAAGAAATGAGCGCACCTGTAAATTATCCGCTTCTGCTCTGGTAAACCCCAGGTCGTCAAAAATATTTTCCGGTGATTGATGTATCGTCATTATTTGCTCCGCATCACTTCTTTATAGCGTTCCTTACCTTTATTAATATCTTTCTGTTTTGTTTTCTGACTCGTCTTTCTGAAAGCATGAAGCACATATACACCACGATCAGTAACCACCATATAAAAAACTCGGTATGCATTACCCTCATCCTTTATACGTATTTCCCTGACACCCATGCCAACTGTCTTCATTGGCCTCCAGTCACCAGGCTCCTGCCCCGATTGTACCTGGTCAATCTGATGCCCCGCTTCCGCTCTTGCATCACAGGGGAACGCTCTTAAATCATCCCGTGATGTTCCGACCCAGTAAAGCATTTTTCTATTTGTCATAGTATTAATGAGCCAGTAGCAAATTATACAAAATAGCAGATATTTTATCTATTATTTTAGATAAAAGGCATATTTACAACCATAATAGCCCCACAGATACCGGTATTAACCACCTTTCCTGTCCCTGCGGCCCTTAAACCTAAATTCATCAGTTGACCGCGCAATAGTACGGTAAGTTATTGAGAATATTGAATATTCTGTGGCTTCGCTATTCACCCGTTCGGTGATGGCGCTACACCTCAAATTGCACATCTGAGAGCATGTT
>UOFG01000008.1_pt1 | contig 26878 bp, 20 predicted proteins | sample 1988411 | NCBI WGS metagenome assembly UOFG01 (sample SAMEA4712194, study PRJEB27164) | hydrothermal vent metagenome | biome: marine basaltic hydrothermal vent biome; feature: marine hydrothermal vent; material: mineral | place: Pacific Ocean | collected 2011-06-14/2011-07-23 | depth 1689 m
ATTAATAATGTTGAGCAGATCATTCATTGACGTATTAATAGTTTCTACATATTCGGACTGTTTTCTATCTAGCTTTGACTGTGATAATAAATTAGTAAAACCCACGATGCTGTTCATGGGGGTGCGTACTTCATGGCTCATATTTGCGAGAAAAAGGCTCTTGGCCCTGTTTGCCTCTTCTGCCTGCTCTTTGGCTTTAATCAAATTTTCTTCCGCAATTTTTCTGGCGGTAAAGCTTTGCCCTGTGCCTTCAATGCCAATGATATTGCCATCTTCATCCAGTAGAAACCGCGCATTGGTCGATAGCCATACTGTCGAGCCATTTTTATGTTTCAGTGTAAACGGGTACTGCTCTACATGGCCGTTATTGGATTGCAGGGCTTCGATAAAATTAGCACGGTTCTCCGGGTTAATGTAGTAATCGATAGAATTATTTCCCGTGAGCTCTTCCGCAGTATAGCCAAGCAATAACTCAACTGAGGATGATACGAAAAGAACCAGCCCATTAAGGTCTGTTCGGTAGTAAGTTTCCTGTAGATTATCAAGCACACCTTTTAATTCGCGTTGCGATGTGTTTAGCGTTTTTTCTATGAATTCATGTTTCTCAAGCCCAGCAGCCAGAATGACAGAGTTTTTCTGAAGTTTCACCAGTGTCTTTCTTAGAAAAAAACCAAGTACTACTGTGCTAATTATGAAAATAATGAGTAGTGTAGTGAGCGCTGTTGTCATGTAATTGGGCCTGAATATGTTTTAATGTGTACTGACGAATGGATATAAGTTAAGTTTTCCCTGTTGCAGGTAATCGTTTTGTACAGTGAGCGGGTCAGGCGCTACAGTAACCTCTGGCATGCTATGAGTGCTTTATTAATGGAATTCAGCTGTATGCAGCAGTAAACTGCTGAAAGTACAGTAACCAGTGCTAAAGGTTTCTATAGCTAATCTTGCCTGCCTGGTACTTTTTTAACGATACCATACATCAAAGACCGTCTTCAGGGGGTTTGTAATGGATATTATATCTATTTTGTGAAAATTTAGCATCTAATATCAGCATGGTATTGGCGGTGCATTACAGAAAAATACTGTTTTCTGTAATGAATGACACAGTTTTTATACACGCGTTATAAATACAGGGAGGAATCATATGATGAATGCCCGTATAAATTTATTTTATAGCCAGACCTGGTATCGGCAGGTGAAATAGCTGCGGGTGCGTGATTCAGTTCGCGGGGCCATGTATAATCCAGGATAAACGTAACTATATTACTCATCAGGTTTGACTTCCTGCTATATGAAAGCACCATTAAGGTCGTATGACCAGTTAAAAACAGATTTGAGTTTCACCCACAACCTGCCAGTAACAGCAGACTGGTCTGCGGCGGCCGATTTTCTTTTTCTGATTAAAGATCATTGCCTTGCAATGAAGCCCGCAAACATTATGGAGTGCAGCAGTGGTCTGACAACGCTTATACTGGCCCGCTGCTGTCAGTTGAATGGCGGTGGAAAGGTTTTTAGTCTGGAGAATGGAAAAGAGTTTGCACAACAGACTGAAGAAAACCTGAGTCGATTTGGGCTTGAAGCATATGCTGATGTTATACATGCCCCGCTTGAAGAGGTTATTATTAATAGTGAGGTGTATAAGTGGTATGAGATAAAAAATTTACCGGATATCGATATTGATATGCTGGTGATTGATGGCCCGCCCGGATTTATTCAGAAGCATTCTCGCCTGCCTGCATTGCCGTTGTTATTTAATCGGCTTTTAGATGGATCTCAGGTGTTTCTGGATGATGCTGGCAGGGATGAAGAAAAAGAAATAACAGGCAGGTGGCTAGCCACAATGGCGGGACTAAAGCATGAGTATATTGAAACAGAGCGGGGCTGTTCAGTATTAAGCGTTAAAAAATAGCGATATGCTGCCGGGAAAGGTCAATCTGAGGCATTGTAGATCGTGCGCCATTCTTTAATTGCGCGTTGTCTGTCGCCCCGGGCTGAAATTTTATGCCAGAAAATTTCAAAATCATCTGATGCATTTTCCAGATTAAAAATCATTTTATTTGTCTTGTCTTTAAGAAAGAGTGCAATATTGGTTTCAACTGTTTCAATATAGTCTTCCACTATTTCCTCTATGCCTTGCTGTTCACCACCCAGAAGTACGCCTTCTTTGTAAGATTTAATAATACCAGAATGCTCTCGTTTGCAGAAGCTTTCAGTGGTTTGTTGTCTGTTTCGGCTTAAATGCACATAAAATGCATTATTAGCATATTTTTGATCCAGTCTGCCCAAAAACCAGGATAAGCGGTTGTCCGCTTCAATATGATTAAGAGGGTAGGCAAGTCTTTTCTTTCCTGTTAATTTTATAAGCGATTCATGTGTTGATGTGTAGTTGTTTATATGTTTGCAGGCTTTTATGAAAGTTGTTGATCCACAGCGTCCCGTGTTTAATATAAATATATTCATTAACGTATGATTTCCTGCCATATTTTCATATCAGCATTGTATGTGGCTATTGCAGATGATATTTTTTGCTGATAAGCGCTCCTTTCTTCGGCTGAATTTATAAATGCATAGGCTCTGGCTTCACGGCCAAAATTATATTCAATATTGTTAATGAAAGTGATAAATAACTTTTTTTCGGGTTTCATATCAGAAGTCTGATTCCACCAGCTTTTCTGATTGTTGAGTAATGATTTTAAGGTGTTAATCTTCACCATTATTTCATTATGTTTAATATTGTATTTTTCAAGCATGGTTTTTATCGTGTTGCTGACTATGTCTGAAATAACTTCTGGCTTGATATGCTCGCGGGGGTATCCTCGCATGCTCAGCTCCTCGATACTAAATAACATGACATCGCCAAAAAACTGTCGCCCAAATTCAATTGACAAATCGATTTTTTTATCTTTATGGCTATTAAGATGTTTTATTCCGGGCCTGAACTCTGACTGTCCTGTGCTTTTGACAGTGCGAGTATGCAGCATTGGTAAGTTAGAGGAGACAAATTGATCGCCTATATCCGCTTTGATTATTCTGCCCAGGGTAGGGCCTGCCATGCGTAATTTCAGGTTTGAAAAAGGAATAAAGTACTTTAGCCCCTGTCGATTAAAGATGTAGTTTCCAGTGTAAACGGTTCTTGCTGGCGCAATGCTTAGCAGTGCATTTTTATATTCGTAATAGCTTTTTCGGGTTGGGTGTGCGCCATCAAAAAACTGGCTTAATTTAGTAGATAAATCGCTAAAACACTGAATATGATTGTGTTCGCCCTGAAGAGGGCAGTTGTACTGCTGTGATTCAGCTGAAATTTTAAAGCCGAATAAATCGGCCATATCATGGTATGAGGCATCGCCATGTTTGCACTTGTTGCCCCTGTGAAACAGGCAGTTTTGTTCAGGTTTTACTTCTGATATCCGGGTGATAAAGTTTAAAATATCATCAAGGAAGTTTGCAGTCATTACTGAGGGTGATACGGGTGGGTCACCCACCACCTTACCAGTTAGCATAACGATGCTTTCTAATGAGAATATCTGATTCAAATAGTACAGGTAGTTAATTGAATACAAATTTTTATCGCTCTTACTGGGCTGTGGTTTTATCTGAAATTCCTGATCGCTGTCGATAAAATAAAACAGGGTCTTTTCATTATTCTCACTGATTTCTCTGAGCTTCAGATAAGTTATATTTCGTGTGGTTGATGCGCCTTTGTGATGAAAGCTATCTGATGTTGCTCTTTTTAATATATCGTTTAAGTGATATTTTTCCGCAATTTTTTTCTGTTCGCTCTGTCCAGAATAAATAACCTCAAGTCCTTTTTTTGAATATTTCTGTGCTATCTCCCTGTGCTTAATTCTGTTTTTTTCGTGCTTGCTGTCATCGGCTATTAATGCACGAATTTTTCGATACTTTCCTTCTTTGAATCCACCGTAGTTATAGGCTTTGCACAGATTCAGAAGGCTTAACAGGCAGGTGTTAAGATGCTGTGGCCTGTCGGCAACGGGTATGGCTACAATAAACTGGTGGCGTAATTTATCTTCATTGTGTGAAATGAATGATTCCATTTCATGGAATAGTTGCTGATAGTATTTAAGTTCTGAGTCGTTGATCTCTTTCTGCCACATGTTTTTTTCAATTAGTGGAAGAGCCTGGGTGTAGATTAAAGTTAGCTCTTCAGGGGTCTTCGCCTTGTCCAGCTTCTGGCAACAAGCCTGAAGTTCGTTGTTGTTTTTATATAAATATAAGAAATATTTTAATGCGGGATATTGTGATGGATGATCTGGCTGACACATTGGTTTAGCGTCTGGAGGAGTATGTGGGAAACAGGTCTTTATCAATAATAATTTCAATTAAGTTTATATTGTTATTATAATCAATTTTTTCAAAAAGCCTGTTTAAGTCCTCGTTGCTTTCTACTTTTCTGTATTCAATACCAAATGAAGCGGCGAGCAGCTGATAGTCTGGATTTATAAAATCACAGTCTATAAAGCGTTTCTCATATTGTTGAAACTGATTTTTACGTATTAAGCCCATTGTGGCGTTATTAAACATTACGACTGTCAATGGAATATTGTAATTTACGGCTGTCATTAACTCCATACAGCACATCTGAAACCCACCATCACCAAGTATGGCGAGGGTCGGGTGTTTAATGGCAAATCGAGCGCCTATAGCGGCGGGAATGGCGTGGCCCAGTGATGAGATGCCTGAGTTTGAGTAATATCGGTTACCATTGGATACACTAAAAAAATTCTGCGCAAAGATAATATTATCATCAAACACCATTATGTCTTCTGGAAAATGTTTTTCCAGGACATTGAAAAAATTCCTGATCAGTGAGAAGCGTTCATTAAATAACCGGGCATCATTTCCTGTGGGGTTTTCGTGCTGTGCTTTTGAGAAGCGTTTTTTCTGAATACCCTCGGCTTTGATTTGCTGGAGCACACCGGCAATCACCTGTTTAATATCGCCGAGTATTGGCAGGTCGGCCTTGAACACTTTTTCAAGCTGTTCCTGGCAGGTGTCTACCTGGATAATTTTCCTGTTTTCCAGAAGCTTCTTATCCCATAAATAGCTGGTTCGTTCATTAAAGCTCGCGCCGAGGAAGATGAGCAGGTCGGCCTGCTCAACGATGTAATTACGTGCCTCGCTGTATGAGGTGACACCCAGGCTACCCAGAGAGCGTTCTGACTGTTCACTGATAACGCCTTTGCCTTTCAGGCTGGTGGTGACAGGGATATTCAGGTACTCACTTAACTGGTCTACCTCCTGTTGTGCATCGGCTTTGATGCAGCCATGGCCTGCGATAATAACGGGTCTGTTTGCTTCGTTGATTATTTGAGTGAAATCCCTGGCGGGGAGTGTGTTATTGCGAATGGCGGTGGTTTTTCGTTCTGTGATGACGGCATCGAGGATGGTATCATCCACCATTTCTTTCTGCACATTGTATGGAAAACTCAAAAGAACGGGGCCAGAGCTGTCAGATAATAAAATTTTTGAAACCTGGTTGAGCACATTTTCCAGGTAGTCGGTACGCTCTATCACTTTATTGTAGCGGGTAATGCCCTTGAACAGTGCAAACTGGTCAATGCTGCCACCTTCACCGGAGCTTTCCTGCAGGCCGCCTTTACCAAATATATAGGTCGGTGCTTCGCCGGTGATAATAATAACCGGAAGTTTATCGGCATAGGCATTGGCAATGCCGGTGACCAGATTCGTCGCTCCGGGGCCAGCAGTGGTAATGCAGGCGGATATTTTGCCGGAAGCTCTGGCGCAGCCACCCGCCATAAAGGCCGCCCCCTGCTCATGCTTTGCCAGAACACTTTGAATGCTGGAGTCGTATAAACTGTCATATACGGGCAGAATATGTGCACCTGGCATGCCAAAAATGGTTTTAACACCCAGGCGCTCAAGATAACGGACGATTAGCTCACTGACTTTGATCTTCATAAAACGGTCGTGTTTTTGGCTACTGGTATTAGAAAAATTGTACTGATGCGTATTATATCGTGCTAATGAGGTTTTTGAATCTAATATTTCAAATTAATACGCTATAATTTTAGTTTTGCAATGCCCCCTGTGTCACCCCTGTGTCAGGATAGTTGCCGTGTATCTGGGCTTAATCAGGGTATAGCAGGGGCATTAACAGGGTTTATTATCGAGGTACATGAAATAGATAGCCATTATTCAGAGGCCACTGTGAATACCTCCCTGCAGGTTCGGTACCGGCATCCCTGCGGCTGACGTTTCTGAATACGAGTATCCATTCTTACTGCCTGGGACAGAGCATAAAATTCAGTGCTCTGCTCCAGGTGTTTCTCAGAATTAATATACGTTGCTACAAATGCCCGAGAATATTCTTCTCATCGTTAGTCGCGCTGGCCTCAAAAATCATATAGAAAGGCTCACTGCCAGTCAGGTATGACCCTGCCGGGATATTAACGCCGTTTGTAGCCAGGCCAAAATAAGCCTTACCGGGTTCTCCCGCAGCACCTGGCGTGCAGTTTTGTGTATCCAGAACAACACCGCCCGTATCATACAGGCTGATGCTGCTCGCCTGATCACACACTACCGCTGCATACTGAGTATCTATCGGTAAACCATAGCGTCGGCCTGAGTAAACAGGATCCCAGAAAGCGGTGGCCTCTATACCGTCGCGATCCGCTACCTGGATGGCCGAAATGGGTTTATTCGCGGTAATGCGCATGGCTACACCCTCGCCATTTGCACTGCCACCAGTGAAGACTCGACGCTCACCGGCATTGAGCACAAACGGTGTACTGACACCTGCGCTGTCGAGTACGGTTATCTGTGTATTATCCTCCAGTGCGCCGATATAGGCTCGCCGTGAGTACACACCACTCAGCTGCTTTGAAGCAGGGGGCACCGCATACACATCACGGGTCTGGGTGTTTATATAAGCGGTATGCGTAATCAGCAAAGGCAGGTTCGAGCGCACGGTTCCCGAGCGCGTGTTATCGCTGCCAGCTTCAAAAACTATCACCTTATTGCGCGGAACCGATACGCTCTGTTCAGTGCCATCAGTATTGATGCGCACCTGTGCATTGCCATAGGGGCTTAACAGGTAGTAACGGTGGCTGTTGCGCGCATGGGGCAATACAAAGCTATGCCCGATAAACCAGTCAGGTACAGGCATATCCGTGCCATTGGCGGCATTGGCCAGAGACATGGCCTGGTTGCTATTAATACGACGTCCAGTGCCCAGGCTAACCGTATCTATTGTAGCTGTCTGGAACTGATCCAGACGGATAAAGCTCGGTGTGAAAATATAGCTTGCATCTACCAGGGACATGGCTTCGATATTGCTTTTTAGCTGATTGGGGTTAAGCAACCAGTAGCCTACACCCCGGCGAGAGTTACTCAACACAGGTGAGGTGCCAGTACGGTATTCCAGTGTGTTATTCACACCATCGGCATCATTATCTGCAATGCGATCCAGTGGATCGGCTGGGTTCAGGCCTACCGCCACTTCCCAGCCATCGGGCAGGCCGTCGCCATCTGTATCCTGTGCCTGAGTGGCTTCAGCGGTTCCGCCATAAAAACCCATATTCAGACGAACACTGTTGAGTTCGCGCTGAGCACTGGCAAACGGTGCGCCCGTGTCAACTGCGGGAGAAGCGGGTTGCAGATGATAGTCGCCATTGGCGGCATCAACAAACAGAGGGTCTCCACCCAGGTTACCGCCAAAGTTGGTGAACAGTGCATCACTGGTGAGTGAGTTCCCCAGCTGATAGGGTTGTACGCCCTGCAAATCGATTGTGTTGGCCAGGATAGAGTTTCGGATACGTAAAAACTGGCTCTGATTCCAGTTTATGCCAAGTGCAAATCCTGTAATTGTAGAGTTACGAACTACAAGGTTAGTCTGACTTGTGCCATTCGGGCCTGCTTGCGTAGCAACTATTGCGGCTGCTACAGTGGCATCTGTACTGGTAAGTAAGGCATGATCAAGTGTCAGTTTGGTATTGCGCCCCATTGCCATGGCTGCAGCCATGCGGATTTCGATATTGCGGAAAATCAGGTTGCGTCCACTGGAAAAATTAAAAAACGCGCCAGCATTTAATTTCATCTGGCTGAATCCACCCCAGCCCACACCGGATATAAAGAGTGATGAGATATTTAAGGTCGCACTTCGATCTGCAGGGCCCTGAATGGAAACCATTTTTGAGAAAAAGAAGAATCCTCCAATACCGTGAATGCCAGAAGAAAGGCGCAGTGTATCACCGGCTTTTGCGTTGCGCATGGCAATGTTCAGGGTAGCGTAGGGCGCTGCCGCAGATCCATCGCCTGCGATATCATCACCCGTGGCGGCATCGATAAAGAGTGTAGTGATAACAGGCACTGAACTAGCATCAAGTGGTAAGGTACCCCGTGCAAATTCAATGATATTATCCACGCCATCTTTGTCTGCATCGACACGCGCATCATCTCTACCAACACGGGTACCGCGTACGCTCTCCCAGTCGTCACTCATACCATCACGATCTCTGTCCAGGTTAGAGAGAGGGTCCGTTGCACTGGCTATTTCTTCTCCATCACTCAATCCATCGAAGTCGGTGTCCGGTTTAAGGGGATCGGTTAAATAAGTATTCACCTCATCACCATCCGTTAACCCATCGTTATCGCTGTCAGTATTGTTGGGGTCTGTGCCCAGCTGGAATTCAGTCAGGTTGTCCAGTCCATCATTGTCAATGTCACCCGTTGCATCTGTTGCATCCAGTAAATCCAGGCCGTTTTCAACTTCCCAGTCATCCTGTATGCCATCGCCATCGGTATCGACATTTGTTGGATCAGAGCCATAAATTTTTACTTCATCGCCATCACTCAGGCCATCTTTGTCTGTATCCGCCAGGTTAGCATCGGTGCCGGCATTAAACTCTTCAATATTGGTTAAGTTATCAAGGTCGAGGTCGAGAGCAGAATCATCCACCAGTGGGTCGGTTTTATTATCAATTTCCCAGCCATCGGGCAGGCCATCACCTTCGGTATCAGAGATAAGTGGGTTTAGATCACCTCCTGCTGGGAATGGCGAGTAGTTGTTGCAATCAGTGTCGTAGCAAACTTCCTGGAAATCGGTGAGTCCATCGGCATCTGTATCTGCCTGTGCAGGGTCAGTGCCAAATTCTGTTTCTGAAGCCAGATACAGGCCGTCTTTATCTGCATCCTGGTCAAAGGGCAGGGCATTATTGCCGAAAGGTGCATACAGTGGATCGCCCCAGATACTGCCGGTGATATAGCCACCGCGCTCAGAACCACCACTGGTGATCATTGCTTCAGCAACCGTGCTGCCCGCAATGATCTGTCTTGAAACGCTGAACCAGGCGTGCAGGCGTGAGTTCTGAGGGTGCTGGATATTTACAATGATGGTTGTTGCACCCCGTCTTAGAAGCGAGCCGGCAAAAGCTTTGCCGTTACTAACCGAAACTTCGGCCAGCAGACCGGGCTGAACATTTAAACTGTCGGGCCAGGGTCTAACGTTTTCTTTGGTATTGTTAACGCCACCACCCGCGAAAATTAACGGATTAGGCTTATTGGTAATCAGGCCATTCATGAACTGTGATGAGGTGAAATCCCACACCGGTTCCTGTAAACAGCTATTGGCGTTCCAGCCGGCAGAGGACTGAACACGGATAATATTTGACTCGGAAACACCTTGTTTGAGTGCATCCTGTGCCATAGCTTCAGACATGCTGGATTCTACGTCAATAAACGATCGGGTATTACCTTCACGACCGAAAAACAGCAGACTTCGGTCTGTCTGCGCATTAAATTCGCTGATGGACGTCATGGCGGCGATACCACCATTGACAAGGTCTTTTACGAACTGTGAATTTTCCAGTGGAATGGCCAGTTCAGGTGAGGTGACTAAATCGGCATCTGCGTAGGCTTCAAGGTAGTAAGGTAAACCAATTCGGCCATAAGGGCGTACCGATGGATGGTTTTGCATATCCATAGACAGGGTGTCGTACCATTGTTCACCGATGGTGCCCGTAATGAAATTAAATCCACCCGGTTCAATCGCACCACCGAATGGACACCAGCGGGTGGCATCATTGGTGCGCACAACGAACGGGCTGGCGCCATCGCCCATATCTTCATAGGGGAAGTAGAGGTTAGAGTCTGTGGGTGAAACTGAATTGCCAACGGTACAGGTGGGCGCTTCTCCTCTGACTTTGGCGAACCACAGGGCGTGTCCCGCCAGACTGTCCAGTGCCAGATTGTGCAGGTTATTGGTGTCTCGTATTATCAGCGGTGTACCCGGTGCCATTAGAACAATCTGAATATTGTTCAGTTCAATGTAGTCGGCGACGGCCTGTAAAAAATCAAATGCGCCGGGGTTGTTCCAGCGAACTTTTGTGCCCATGTCGTAACCAAATAAATGGGTTGTCGGCATGCCATATCGAGTCATATACCATTCACCCATATCGCGGGAGAAGGTGTCCAGCTCAGCGGGGTCAACACTGTCCATGCGGGTGGTGTTATAGATCACCATAATGCGGGTGGGGTCGATCCAGCTGGAGTTGATTACCGAGTCGGTCTGTGCCATCGCCGGTGGATTAAAAAACAGGCCTGAGAAGAGTGTAACTGTTGCAATTGCAGTGAGTCGTTTTATTTTTTTAATCCACATGGTTCATCTCCTGATGATTCTGTATAACATTTTATCTGCTGGTGAAGTCGCTTTATCTTCTGCGATTTACCAGCGTGGTTTTAGCGAGGGGACAGAGCGCAAAAAAACAGCGGTCTGTCCCGGAGGACTATGGTGGGGTAACGCAGTTTTACAAATGTCCGAGAATATTTTTTTCATCGTTGGTCGCGCTGGCCTCAAAGATCATATAAAAGGCCTCATCGCCAGTCAGGTATGATCCAGCCGGGATATTCACGCCATTGGTGGCCAGGCCAAAGTAAGCTTTGCCGGGTTCACCCGCCGCACCCGGTGTGCAATTTTGTGTATCCAGAACAACACCGCCCGCATCATACAGGCTGATGCGGCTCGCCTGATCACACACCACAGCCGCATACTGAGTATCAATCGGCAATCCATAACGGCGGCCAGAGTAAACAGGGTCCCAGAAAGCGGTGGCTTCCAGGCCGTCACGATCGGCGACCTGAATCGCCGAAATGGGTTTATCCGCTGTAATACGCATAGCCACACCCGTACCACTTGCACCGCCAGCAATGAAGGCCCGGCGCTCACCTGCATTGAGCACAAACTGTGTACTGACTCCTGTGCTATCGAGCACGCTTACCTGTGTGTTATCTTCCAGTGCGCCGATATACGCTCGACGCGAATACACACCATCCATCTGTTTTGAAGCAGGCGGTACAGCATACACATCACGGGTCTGGGTATTTATATAAGCCGTATGTGTAATCATTAACGGAAGGTCAGAGCGCACGGTGCCTGAGCGTGTATTATCGTTGCCCGCCTCAAATACGAGTACTTCATTGCGAGGCACAGACAGGGTTTGCTCAGTGCCATTAATGTTAATACGTACCTGTGCATCGCCATAAGGGCTAAACAGATGATAGCGATGACTGTTACGGGCATGAGGTAATACAAATGTATGTCCCGCAAACCAGTCTGGAACCGGCATATCGGTGCCATTAGCGGCATTGGCCAGAGACATGGCCTGGTTACTGTTTATACGCCGCCCAGTGCCCAGACTGACGGTGTCGATTGTGGTGGTCTGGAACTGGTCCAGGCGAATAAAGCGCGGGGTGGAAATATAGCTTCCATCTGCCAGCGACATGGCTTCGATATTGCTGTTTAGCTGATTGGGGTTAAGCAACCAGTAACCTACGCCGCGGCGAGAGTTACTCAACACAGGCGAGGTGCCAGTGCGGTATTCCAGCGCGTTATTTACACCATCAGCATCATTGTCTGCAAGGCGATCCAGTGGGTCTAATGAGTTCAGTCCAGTGGCCGTTTCCCAGCCATCGGGCAGCCCATCGCCATCAATATCCTGCACCTGTGTAGCTTCTGTTGTGCCACCATAGAAACCCATATTCAGGCGAACGCTATCAGGTTCTGTGCGTGCGCTGGCAAACGGGTTAGCAGTGTCAACGCCAGGAGATGCTGGCAGCAGATGGTAGTTGCCATTTGCTGAGTCAACAAACAGGGGGTCACCGCCGAGATTAGCGCCAAAGCTGGTGAACTGGCCATCGCTGGTGAGTGAGTTCCAGACCTGATAAGGCTGGGCATCCTGTAAATTTACGGCGTTGTCCAGAATGGAATCTCGAACGCGCAGGAACTGGCCCTGATTCCAGTCTATGCCGAGCTGGAAACCGGCGAGCGTTGTGTTGCGCAGAGTTAGCTCGGTGCGATTCATACCGTTGGGTGCATTGCCTGCAACAATTGCTGTTGTTGCACCTGAGCTGGTTACTAACACATGATCAAGTAATAGTTTGGTGTTGCCTCCCATCGGCATGCTCGTGCCCAGGCGTAACTCCATATTTCTAAAAATCAGGTTGCGTCCACTGGGAAAATTGAAGAAGCCATTTATATTTAATTTCATATTGCTAAAGCCTCCCCAGTTTACGTTAATGATAAAAAACGAACGGGTGCTCAGTGTTGCGCTGCGGTCGGCAGGGCCTTCAATGGAGAGCATTTTGGAGAAAAAGAGGACACCTCCCGGGCTATAGTTACCTGAGGCGAGGCGCAGTGTATCACCTGTACTCGCTGCTGACATTGCGGTGGAGAGTGTTGCAAACGGAGCAGTAGCCGAGCCATCACCAGAAGCATCATCGCCGTTAACGGAATCTATAAAAAATGTGTTAATTGCAGGCACTGAAGTGGCATCAAGTGGCAGGGTTCCACGGATATATTCGATAATATTGTCCACGCCATCGCCATCAGCATCGGTACGGGCATCGTCTCTGCGCAGGCTTGTGCCGCGGATGGTTTCCCAGTCGTTGCTCATGCCATCGAGGTCAAAGTCCAGGTTTGAAGTTGGGTCGGTGCCGTTAGTCACTTCTTCGCCATCCGCTATGCGGTCTCTGTCTGTGTCTGGGCGATCGGGGCGGGTACCGTTTGTGAACTCATCAACATTGATGAGTGCATCGTTATCCGGATCCAGTGCCGAATCATCAACCAGCGGATCCAGACCGAAGCTCAGTTCCCAGCCATCGGGCATGCCATCGTTATCGGAGTCAGTGCTTAGTGGGTCAGTGCCCTGATTAAGCACTTCATCGCCATCGCTCAGGCCATCGCCATCGGTGTCACTGAGAATGGGGCTGGTGCCGAGGTCAATTTCTGTACCATCGGTTAAACCGTCGCCATCAGAGTCGGTATTCGTGGGATCCATTCCACCCGATAACTCATCTACATCCAGCACGCCATCTGCATCAAAGTCAGATGTCTGATCCGCAAGTACTACAGGGTAGTAGTCATAATAGGTCTGGCTGCGTCCTGTGGCCTGGTTAGTACTGGTTACACCCAGACGGATGGTGTGAGCGCCGGTGCCCTGACCGGCAGTGCTCCACACACCCAGGTCTGTACCTTGCGCTCCGCCAGTACCATTAAGGCCCGTGCTCTGCCATGTGCCCTGACGGTCGCAGATAAAGAAGTCGTTCCCAGGACAGAAATCGACCTGGTAGCTTGTGCTAACTACGCTGAGATCGCGCCCATTAACGGTATCTCCCTGTAAAGTAATATCACCGAAGATGAAATCAAAGGGCAGATTAATATCGGCGAGTTTAATCGCGACAGGTGAGTACAATGGATCGCCATAAAAGATGCCACTATTATTATTTTCTGCAAACCATACCGCATCACCCAGCGGCAGGCCGCGCATAAAGTAAGTCAGGCTTTCCAGTGTGTGTCTGGAGAAAGAGTGGCCATTAGATTCGTGATGGCTCAGGCTTCCCCAGAAACCAACACCGTTCAGGCGGCTCAGGTAATTAGCCGCATGGTCACCGGTGGTGGTCTGTTTGTGCCCCTGGTCGAAGCTCGGGTTAACCAGTGCAACAGGTACAGGGTCGGCAATGCCCGCAGGATCAAGTTTTTCCAGTGATACATTGTCGATGCCCAGCGCGCCCCTGTATCGATTACTGCTGACAAGAAAGAGGCTGATTGTGTTGTAGGTGCCATCCCAGTCAACGCTGTGCTCAGAATCTGAATGATCAAAGTTGATAATCGCTTCGCCATCCTGCCAGCCGGTTACGGTATTTGCAGGAATAGCCAGGGAGACATTTACACGGTTGTAGTTGACCCTTTTACCCCCCACCAGTTCAGTAACCTGAATAAATGCTTTTACTGTTATTGCTTTATTTAAATTTTCGGCATTATATTTAAGGCGCAGGCGGTACTGGTCTGGTGCAAGCGCATCTGAGGTTTGAGTGGTTGCGAAAGTTATTTTCTGATTAAAATTCATCAACAGATCAGAGACACAATCTGCACTTGCGGGGGCTGAAAAATCACTGCTGGAATAACAGGCAGGTGAGGCTACTTCTTCATCATCCTGGTACCAGAGACTTAAATTGTCATCAAAACCGCTGTCTTCGCGTACAACTGGGCGGCCGATTCTATAGCCGCCACTGGTGCCGGTGAGCCAGCCAGTGGGTGCAATCTGTAGCTGAGCGACAGGAAATGACTGATAGTTATAGCCGATAAAGCCATCCGCCATACCCACACATCGGGTGTCGATTTCCTTATAAACATCAATGGATGCCGCGCGGCAGGCAGCCTGCTCAGTTGCGGGTAAATCTTCGCACAGGGTATTCGTGCAGGAACTATCACGACGCCAGTTTAAAAAAGCATTAAAACTGCCATTGCCTGCCGCCTGACCATCCAGATAACCACTGTAAATAATGGCATCGTCTGCCAGCGGCTGGCGCGAAGAGGGCTGCCCTGGAGGCTGATCATTTGCACCATTAAGGCCAACGCTGAATTTAAGCGTACAGGACTGTGGCGCTTTGCCACGGGAGTCGCTCTGAGAAAAATTCAGATAATGCGTGGGATCGAGATAATCACTGCACTCAGGTGCCGCCTCGCCAAAAATACCAAAAGGGTAGCGCCAGGGCGCACCTGATCCGTCATAAATATTTGCACTGCGCTGGCTGTAATCTTTCCAACGCATACCAATGGGGCCATTAAAGCGTGGTGATCCCAGGCCGGTGTATGCATAGATTTTGCCATAAAAACCATTGCCCTCAGCGGCATGCGTTCGATCAATAAGTGCTTTGGCTGTGTCCAGGGTAACGCCATCGATACGCCCGATAACAAGTTCCAGATCACTTGCGGGTTCGACTATGCGAATGTTACGTCCGTCGCCAAAAGCCCGAGCACGATTCTGAGAAATGCTGCTAAAAGAAATATCTTTGGTAAAGTAGTTAATCAACCAGTATTTCAGATAATTGTCTACAGAAGTAGAACTGTTTGGAGATAGAAAAATGGTTGAGCCATTAAAAATAAATCGTGTGGGCACACCCTTTGTGGTTACTATATAGCGCAACCCGGTGTTTGCGCGTAACTGATCCATCGATGCCTGACAATAAAAAGGAATGTCGCCATCGGTACAGACAACCGGGATAAATGTTGAGTCACGTGCAACGATACGCTGCTGCATATGCTGGATAATCTGATCCCTGAGTATTTTGAACTGATCTAGCTGAATGTAGTAATTAGCAGGGGTTCTAACATGAAGAATATTATTCTGTCCAAGTCCACGTTGCTCTGCATAGTAACGGCCCACTTCACAGGAGTCGAGCGAGTTATCGTTAACTATTATCAGTACATCATCACGGTTGCCCTGCGCAGGGAGTGTGACATCGCATTGCGCCATTGCATTGGCAGAGCTTAAAAGCAGGAAAAAAGACAGGGAAATTTTGCGTAGCATTATTCATCCTCTAAATCATTTGTGGCCGGCATGGCTTTCGCGAACAGAAGTGTACTGTAAGGCACAAACTGTTAATTATTTTTTATAATTTATTACTAAACTATAGTTATTGTTTTGATTTGTCAAATAATATATTGTCAAATATATAAAATACCTGTTTTCTGATACAGGTGGTTCAACATATCAGAATTGAATGTCAGTAACCTTGATGGGTATCACATATTTCTGGCTGTGCTCAGGGCAGCGAACTTCGCTGGCCTGTTGTGTAAAATGACCTCTATTTAACTATTTAATTAAATAATAATATTATTTAATTGTCTTGATCGCTGCGGGTGTATAAAAATATTGTATAATATTGCTCAGGTTAAAACATGAGATATTTAAATATCACAGTATTAATGTTCCTGTTCTTTATAGTGTCCATCCAGTTATGTTATGCAGGTGATAAAGAGAAGACCAAAATGGCATTGGCCAGGCAATTGACTGGGAAATTTTTACTCGCAAAGGCGGTTATAGATGAAAGTGATCTGACAACAGTTAAACAGGGAGATTTTAATGGTGATGGGATAAAAGATATTGCCGTTGTTTTTTTACCTGTTGCAGAAATAAAGTCAGAAAATAATATAACAGTACAGACGTTATGGGCGGACTCTGTTAAAAATTTGGCAACTAAATATTATAAATCTATTGGTATATTTCACGGCAGCAAAGTGGGCTGGCTATCTGATTCCATTCGCGTTTCAGTATTGTTAGCTGGCGATGGTGTACTTGAAGTGCCCGCATTTGAATTGCTCAGTGCGCGTGTTGGTAGTGAGGATTATCAGCAGTATTACGCCTGGCGGCCCATTGAGTTGAAAGGGGACTTTCTGATCGTGCCAACCGAAGCGGGTATTGATACCTATGTTTACTGGAATAAAGACCGCTACGAATTGCTATGGCCGGATGAAATTCCCTGAAAGCTACAGGCTAAGATACTGCGGCTGATATTGTCAGTATACTATTCGTACATATAGATTAAAGGGGTATTCATTATTCAAAATATACCATAAATACATCCCTGTAGGCTCGACATTCGCATTTATGCGGATGTCGATTTTGTATAAATCGGTATAGCTGAAGCAGTAATTCAGGATATTAAGTAGAAAATAGAGTACAATGTTATTCAGTAAACGTCCTCGGTTTGTTTAATGTGGTGCTGGCTCCAGGGGAACGTCTATCGAGGGTTTTTCCTGGAGGTAGTCAGGATATCATTAATCATTAATGCGGGAAATATCTGATGAATATATTTACCGGTAAGTTATCAGGTTTCATAATGCTGATTTTATCTGCTTTAAGTGGAATTTCCTTACTTGCATTTAAGTACTATTACTGGCAGATAGTAGATGCCGATATATTTCAGCCCACCTCTGACTTATGGCTTTATTTATTGATTCCATATTTCATTATTTTTGCAATGTCCCTGATTTACGTTTATTTTAACAGGGCCAGATTGCTTTCATTTTTTCCAGTAGTTGTCTGTGTGCTTGCCGCGACAGGGGTGTTGTATGTGCCTTATGAGCTACGTTATACAGATGTTTATGATGCATTTTCATCAGATGGTCACTACAGGCAGCATAATAAATTTGAAATAATCGATAAATTAAAGCATAAAGAATACGAATGGTTAGATGAGTATCTTCTGGAAGTGCATGAGGTTGTTAAGCAGGACCCGAATAGAGAGTTTTATCTTAATGCAGCCTATGGTGTTTTTGTGAATAAGCAAGATACGTCTTTCAGGGTGTTTCTTGATGAATGGGTTGCTAAACGAAAAAGTTTTCAGGCATATACCGCAAGAGGCTTCTATTTAGTGTCCAGGGGATGGAGAACACGCGGAGAAGTTTTTTATCGAGATATACCCAAAAAAAACAAAGCGGAAATGAAACCTTTGTTCAGGGGTGCAGTATCGGATTTAAATAAAGCGTTAGAGATAAACCCTGAAAATGTATCGGCTTATATGCAGTTGATTATGGTTTATGGTGTTCAGGGAAATACCAGTAAAGCTGATGATGTGCTGGAAAGTGCATTAAAGTTATACCCGAATGATTTTTATATTCGAGATCGTTATATGACTTATCACCTGTATCCACAATGGGGTGGGTCACAGGAAAAAATGTACGTATATGCAATGCAGGCCAGAAAATATGCTGTGCATAACCCTCGTCTGAATGGTTTGATGGCATCTGTTTATAAAAGACAGGCGGGGTTGTTGCAACAGAAAAAAGATTTTAAAAATGCAATACGTTTGTACGAAAAATCACTGGAATATGCACCTTTTAATTCCGTTTATATGGCACTAGCAAGAATATATTACGCACAGAAAAGATATGATCTACAACGAGTTCAATATGAAAATATTTTAAAAAAAACACCATATCATTTTAATGCATTAGCCTCTTTAATGCGCTACAAGGTTGAACAGGGAGATATTCAGGGAGCATTGGATAATGCATATAAAATTCTTGAATATGATGATAAAAACTGGAGTTTGGTGCAGGCCGCATGGGTTTTTGAAAGCGCGGGAAAAGAAACACAGGCCATCCAGGCGTATCAGCGAAGTTTGCTGGATGATAGAAAAAATGAATACGCATATGATAGATTAGTGGCGCTTTATACAAGTGATGGAGAAACTAAAAAAGCATTAGAAGTGGCTCTTTTATATAAAAAAGAGCTGCCGGAGAAGCCTGCAGCCTGGTTATATGCGGCAGATTTTTCGCACCAGTTGAATATGTCGATATCGCTTGAGTATATCCGTGAGTATTTTCAACTTATCAATAGCGGTGTGGTGGAGAAGGAAAATCACAGGGCAACAGCCGCTCAGTTACGTATTGACATTGAGGCAAAATATGGAAATAAGGTAAATAATAAGGCAGCGTCGACTCCGAAGGCCTGATTGAGTATGTTATAATATTTGCCAGTTAAATATTTAAACACATACAACAATATGCAGTCAGTTTCCTTTCGTAATCGCTATGTCCAGTTAGGCAAAGAGTTCAGTGTTGAGACTCGGCCCGAGCCAGTAGAGAATCCTGAGTTAATTAAATTCAATTACGGTCTGGCTAAAAAACTGGGCTTGCTTGATACCTGCTTCAACCCGGATCATGACCTGGCGGAGGCGACAGCTATTTTTTCGGGTAACCGACCGCCTGTCGGTGCAGAACCGCTTTCTATGGTTTATGCAGGGCATCAGTTTGGTTATTTTAATCCCCAGCTGGGTGATGGTCGTGCCATATTAATCGGTGAAGTTGAAACAACGGATGCGCGTACGTATGGTATTCAGTTAAAAGGTTCCGGACAAACGGTTTTTTCACGCAATGGTGATGGGCGAGCCGCGCTCGGGCCGGTATTGCGAGAATACCTGCTCAGTGAAGCAATGTCTGGCCTGAGTATACCCACCACCCGTGCCCTGGCAGTGGTGGCAACCGGTGAACAGGTGGCCAGGGAGCAGCTATTGCCCGGTGGTATTATTACCCGCATCGCCAGCAGTTTTGTGCGAGTGGGTACCTTTCAGTATTTTTCTGCCCGGGATGATCTGCCAGCAATAAAGAAACTGGCTGATTTTGTGATTGAACACACCTGTCCCGAAGTGCAGTCAGCAGAAAACATGTACATTGCATTGTTTGAATCAGTGGTGGAACGCCAGGCTGCGCTCATTGCAAAGTGGATGCATTCTGGTTTTATTCACGGTGTAATGAATACGGATAATATGTCGATTGCAGGTGAAACGATCGATTATGGTCCCTGTGCTTTTATGGATAGTTTTAATCACGATCAGGTGTTTAGCTCGATTGATAGAGATCGTCGTTATGCATACAGCAATCAGCCCTCTATTGGTCTCTGGAACCTGACCCGTCTGGCAGAAACGCTTGTGCCATTACTGGCTGAGGAAACATCTGCGGGTGTTGAGATTGCACAGGATATTCTGAAAGGCTATATCACGCGCTACCAGCAAAACTGGCTGGAGGGTATGCGCGACAAACTTGGGTTACTAGTGCCAGATGAAAATGATAAGGCACTGATTGATGAGCTGTTAGATATAATGTCTGAAAACAGAGCCGATTTTACGCTGACATTTTATTATCTTTCGCAGTTGAATATTGTGCCTGATGAGCAGGACAACAGTTTTCTCAAGCTGTTTGAAAAAACGGATCAGTCTGTGCAATGGCTTGTAAAATGGCGTAGACGGGTAGTGCAGGAATCATTGGGTGATGAGGTTCGTCAGCGTAAAATGCAGTCGGTTAATCCGGTTTATATACCCCGTAACCATCAGGTAGAAGCGGCCATAAGAGCGGCAGAAGATAATGGTGATTTCTCGGCGTTTCATGATTTGCACGAGGTGTTGCAAAAACCCTTTGAGCGACAGCCCGGCAAGGATGAATACATGTTAGCACCCGAGCCGGATGAGGTTGTCAGGCATACGTTTTGTGGTACGTGAATAGATCAGCGCAATACACCCTGATATCGAAAAACCTCCCTTGAGGCAATCATTTTTCCATCCATCAGTGTGCTGACTTCGAAAATACGCCAGATATTGTTTGCGACGGTAATATGATCCCATGTTGATACGCGAAGACTATAGCCCGGTTTGCCGTATTGAGCCTCAAGTAAAATACGCGCATCTGCCAGGCTTGTTATCGATTTATTTTTATCTGTTTTCCCGTTATATTCTTTTCCATAAAGCTTTTTAAACTCATTTTTAAAATCGTTTATGTAGAGTGCTACCTCTCTTTTTTCGGCAGGCATAAGAGGTCTTGGTTTTCCTGCATTTTTAAAATCCAGCGTTAGTTTGAAGGTATCTGAAACAGCAATAACAGGCCAGGAGGCGGGTATTTTGCCAGCAACTGTATATCTGGCACCGCTGTCATTTTCCTTGCAGTTATCCGCTGTGCCCCGTGAAAAATAGTCCTGTATCAGTGCAGGTTCCTTGAGTAAATACTGGTAATGAGGGCTGGAAACATTATTTTCTGATTTGCAGCGGGATGATGTTTTATCGGGCATGTTCTCCAGTGCAGGTACATAAACGTCATTTACCCTGTCACGTAATGTCGCGTGTAGTGGGTCATTTTTATTATCTGAAGCCGGTTTATATAAAGGATAAATATTTATGGCTGCTGGCCAGTTATAGTATCTGGTAGCATTGTCCAGAATGGGCTGTAAAACCGCGTGCTGGTTCGGGTAGACCTGTCCTATATGGAGCGTGGGGTCTGGCTTTGCCTGTGCATCTGCATTTGATGGGGGCGTGTCTGATGAGTTATCACAGGCAGAGAGCGCGATAAGCGAGAGGCCGGTAAGGAGGTATAGCCAGTGGCGTTTCAGGATCATGTATAGTTCACCGAGTGGAGGAATGATTAGCGGGTCTCAGGATTATACATCATTACGGGTGAATCAGCTGGGAAGACGGTGTGATGCTCAGGTGTGGCGTATATCATATTGTTGTTACTCAATTGTGTATTCTGGTATAGAATGTATGTACTGATTCTAACTGGTGAGATGAGAAACCATGTAATGAATTAAAAGCAGATTGCCAGGGCGTGCTGGTTTCAATATGAGTGATGTTGTATAGTATGGTTCCTGTATTTTTCCATAACCCTGTAAAATAACCGGATATATAAATGTTTACCGTTAATAAAAACGCTACCAAATTTCATCGTACCAATGAAACGCACAGGGAAACTCTGTTAAAGTTTATTGCGCTGGTGTCAATTCTGGTGGTGTATTTTATATACATGAGCTGGAAATATGATGCATCCACAGGTTTTGGTGTTACGTTATTAACCTGGAGCTTTTTTGTATTATGTACCCCTGTAGCCGATGGTGGATTTATTCTCGCATTTCCGATTCGGCTGTTATTTAACATAAAAATGTCGATCACACAGGTTGTGCTGTGGTTTGTTGCAGTGGGAATTAATGTATTTATGCTGCAAATGATGCCGGAGACCTATGATCTGACTTTTCTGGGGAAATTATTAAAACACATTCTGTCTGAGCCTTATCCGTACTGGAGTATTTTAATAATAAGTGCATCAGGTACTTTTCTGTCGATATTTTTTGGTGATGAAATGATGGATGTTGTTTCCCATAAAGAAAGAACATTAAATCATTGTCATGGGTTTAAATACAGAACGGTTCTTGTTCTGGGGTTTTCGATCCTGACGATTATTGCTTATTATTATCTATTAAGTAGTTTGAATATAACGCTACCTGAATGATAATAATGCAGGATATCAGTCAGGTGTCCTCTTTATTTTAATGCGTTATTAACTGACTATTGAAACGAGCAAAAAGAGTACCCATAATTGAAAAGTCGCCGTAAATACCTTCCTCCTGGCTCGGCATCTGCACCCCTGCGGCTGACGCTTTTTAATTGCAGGTCTCCTTATCTTTCCGGTTTATTCGTAATTTCTGGACGTTGTACTCCTGTAATGAAAAAAACTACAGTCAGTCTTAAATACAAAAAATCAGCTACGGTATTCGGAGGTTTAAAAATAACGCAGAAGGGCGTAGGCTTTATTAGTTCTGAAGTGAATCCAGAGCTTTTTAATCAGGGGCCGAATTCAGGCGGGCAAAAACAGCGTCATGAAACTCGGATTGCGCTTTGTCTGGCGTATCGAGACACGCTTTCTACAGAAATGTTCTGTCTGGACAGTGATAGCGATGAGGAGCAGGCTATTGTATGGGGTGGGTATAAAATCAGCTTTGCTGGTTTATCAGGCTATACCGATACAGAAGTAAGGCTGGAAATAGAAGAAATTCCTGAAGCGCATGTAAAAAGCATGAGAAGAGAAAAAAATGAAGATGTCACTGTTTTCAATAAAAGAGAAATTACAGCCGTTTTAGCGAATAATAAGCCTGTTATCATTTTTGATACGTTCAGTATCACACTAAATGGCATTAAGCGCTCAGGTGTTAGCTCAAAACCACCCCCATCCAGTGCTACGTCTAAAGAGACTGCTTTATTTACGTTATGTCTTCTGGATTCATCATTGAGTGCCTCTATTGTTGAATCTGCTGATGTCTCAATGGATATAGCGAATACAGCGCCTGATTTTCAGATTCAGCCATTATACTGGCAGGGTTATAAATTCAGTTATGCCGGTCAGGATGATAAAAACAATGTGCTGTTTTTAATTGCAGAAGTGCCTGATGAACTCGATGCCCCAGTGGTAAAAAAAAGCTTATGGAAGCGTTTGTTGAGTTAATACTATACCAGGGTGGAGATAATCAACAGATATCTGCTTGATTCGCAGGGGTTTGCAGGCTGAACAGGGTGTTTTTCTGTTTTATAACGATTAATTTCAATCGCCCATCGATTTATAGTACCATCGGCCTATGAACAAAAGCCTCGATCACCTGCCTTTATCCTGCCAGAAGCATCTTGAGTACATTGTTAATGTGATTCGAGATGAATTTGAGCAGGTTACCGGCTTTTCCAATGGTAAAAAAAAGCACAGTCGCATACTTAAAATCATCCTCTTTGGCAGTCATGCCACGGGTAAATGGGTGAATGACCCCGCCCATGGGTATCTAAGCGATTACGATATACTGGTTATACTCAATAATGAGGACCTGCTTGAAGAGTATAAAATCTCACTCGTTCCCACGCTCCCGCGTGGGAACGCATACGGAGCTTAAATAATGGGCCGAAGCCGCTATAAAATAACCCACCCCACGCAACCGCATTTTATTACACTAACCGTGATGCACTGGATCGTGATATTGCACGTTATAAATCTTATACAGCAAAGCAAATGATTCAATATCTATCAAAAAATAAAGTTCAGTCGATTTTAGATCAGCTAGCATTTTATAAAAAAGCGCATAAAGGTGATCGTGCTTATCAATTTTGGCAAGAAGGTGTGCATCCAGAATTAATACAGGGTGATCATATGATGAGGCAAAAAGTCGATTACATTCATAATAATCCAGTAAAGCGAGGTTATGTGGATAAAGCCGAGCACTGGCGATATTCCAGTGCTCGGGATTATTTGGGGCAACAGGGCTTGCTAGAGGTTTGTACACAATGGTGAGCTGGGTATGCGTTCCCACGCAGGAGCGTGGGAACGAGGTGACAGGTTAAATAAAGGGTAGTGGTAGTGAGAAAATTTCATGAAATATAAAATTTTAAAATATTTTATTGCATTTGTTCTGTTTGTTTTCGTTTCTTTTTTTCTAATATCGAAATGGTTTTTCTGGGAGCCTTATGGTGTTAAAAGAAACTCATTGGTGTATATGTTAAAAGTGCCCGATGTAGCTAAGAACTTTCCAGTCTGGGGCACTGATGATTCACTTGAATATGATGTTATTATGGCCGATGGGTTGAAACCGAGTACGACAATCATTCGATATAACTCATCGTTATCACAGGATAAATTACATAAAATCCTGCTGAGTAAAGGGTATAGCTGTGAAACTTATAGAAGAGATGAGACTGTGTTTTGTGAAAAAACACCTGATCCAGGTGTTACGTTTCAAATGACAATAAAAATAAAGTCTTCTCATTCTTATGTTAAAATAATAATTATTGAGTATTGATAATGACAGAAAGAAAAAATATAGTAGATGGGCATGAAGTTGAAAATTTGAGGGGTAATTCTGGATTGATCTACACCTGTAATGTTGGGTGGATTGATTTAGGGCACCTTAATCCAGAAAATCTACGTCCGGAAATTGGCGCTGCAAACCTCTGGAAAAATCATTTAAAAGAAGGTGGTGCTGTCCTTAAAACTGAGTGTAAAAAAACTTTATTTAAGCCTGAAGAATGTGAAAAATATCCTGAGTACAGATTCCCAGATGGAAGTACAGGTTTTCGACTTCGATATAGACAGGATCATGAAAGATGGCCCTTTATGCCAGGACGTGAAGGCGTGTATATTGTGAAACATGGTCTGTCAAAACATCAGAAAAAGCGGGTTGCTTTAGCTATTTTTAAAGAAGTCAGCTATCGTTTTGAAAATTTCCAGCAACGATTTAGCCTTATAACTGATAGCGGCTATAGCCAGAGGATGACCTTGTCTCTAATTTAATAGGGTTTTATATTGGCATAAAAGAAGTTCAGCGCCTGGATATATTAAAAAGATGCCATCCGGTTTCAAAAGAATCGGCGCTTGCTATCTGGGACAGGGATGGTGCTGTCGGTAAAAACAAAAACAGAAAATGGACACCTCGCCTGGCAAAAGATATTCTGGTAAATACAAAAACCGCATGTGAAGTTGAATGCCTGTATCAGCCTAAAAAATTCCCGGCTGTATTGCAGCGTATTCAGCCTGCTTATAAAGGGAGCTGGTTTGTGGAGCTTTGACCTTTAAGGGGCGCTGTAAGGGGAAGATAGCTATTCCCCCTCAAGATTTTTTACCACAGAGGGCGCAGAGGACACGGAAAAAACCAGAAAATAGAGAAAAGCTGCCAGCTAACGAACCAGAACAGGTGATTACCAGGGCAGGAGCCTAAAAAATGGTGTAAGTTGTTGTATTTATTTGAATTATCTGCTATCTAATTTCTCCGATACTATCAGCAGTGCTACTTAATGTAGCCTCTTTATTGTATAATCACACTATCTATATTAATATTTAATACACTTGATTTTGAGGTAAAGCCAATGGCCAGAAATACATCAGTGACCCTGGGTGAGCATTTTGATGGCTATGTGGCTGAAAAGATTAAAGAAGGCCGCTTTCAGTCGGTAAGCGAGGTAGTGCGTGCCGGGCTGCGTAAGCTGGAAGATGATGATATAAAGCTACAGGCGCTTCGGTTAAAGCTACAGGCCGGTGAAGATAGGCCGGTGAAGATAGCCCGCTGATAGATAATGTGAATAGTGATGAGCTTTTATTGTTGGTACAGCAGAAACACGCATAGAAATTTAGGACAAAACGAATGAACAGAAACGACACATTGCAGATATTACGCCGGCATAAAGCTGAGTTGATGAAACGCTATGACGTTAATCAGTTGTCATTGTTTGGTTCTACGGTGCGCAACCAGGCCAGAGCAGACAGTGATATTGATATATTGGTAAGCTTTAATGGCGCGGCAACCTCAAAGCGTTATTTTGGCGTGCAGTTTTATCTGGAAGATTTGTTGGGGCAGTCTGTTGATCTGGTAACCGATAAGGCTTTACGCGCTGAACTTCGCCCTTATATAGAAAAGGAAGCAGTTCATGTCTGATACACCGCAAAGGGAGTAGCAGTTTTATCTGGATGATATGCGTAAGTTTGCCCGCAATGTGCTGACCTATACCGAAGAGCTGGATCAGGCGGCTTTTATTGCCAGTGGCCTTAATTATGACGCAACACTGCGAAATATGGAGCTGATTGGTGAGGCGGCAAACCATGTGCCCAAAGAGGTGCAGGCAAAGCACCCTGATATTCCCTGGCGATTAATTATCGCCACCCGTAATCGGCTGATTCATGGTTATCTGGGTATAGATGATGATACGGTGTGGAGCATTATTCAGGATGATATTCCGGCTTTACTCATTGCGCTGGAGTCCATACAGGCTAATCGTTAATGGCAATAATCTCCGAAGATGATATAGAGCAGGCGCTACTAAGCAGAATTAAACAGGCTTATGGTTATGAATTGCTCAATTGTTTTACCGCCAGTGCGGATGATTTAAATGACCGCTCTAATCGAACCGACAAACGCCATGTAGTACTGGTTGATCGTTTAAAAAAAGCCGCTACCTCACTAAACCCCGGTATTCCTGAAAAATCCATTAATGAAGCCATTGCGACCATTATGAACCGCCGCGTGGGTTTTGAACCCATTGCTGTCAATCGTGAGCTGGATGGCTTAATGCGTGATGGTGTGCCGGTTGAGTATGATGATGAAAATGGACGCTCTCAACCGGGTATTGTTAAGCTCATTGATTTTGACACGGTGAATAATAATCAGTTTTTGATTCATATGGGTCGGACCAACGTAAGTAATTGAAAATAAAGAGAATAGAGCCAGAAAATGGGTAGAATAAAGACTTAAACAGGTCATTTTCGGGTTAAAAAGCA
>UOFG01000087.1_pt1 | contig 26389 bp, 23 predicted proteins | sample 1988411 | NCBI WGS metagenome assembly UOFG01 (sample SAMEA4712194, study PRJEB27164) | hydrothermal vent metagenome | biome: marine basaltic hydrothermal vent biome; feature: marine hydrothermal vent; material: mineral | place: Pacific Ocean | collected 2011-06-14/2011-07-23 | depth 1689 m
TCCTGGCAAGACTTGATAAGCACTGATGATATCCTGAATGTAGGCGTACTTCTGGATATAACGGAGCAGCATGCAGGGGAGGGTTTCAGTACAAACTTTATTGTCGGTGCAGGCTCTCCTGTGCCAGTGCCTGCCGCAGTATGGCTGTTTGGCAGTGGACTGCTCGGTTTGCTTGCGGCTGCCCGTCGTCGCAGATAGTAATTATCGGGTTTAAAGCGCATCTCATTCACCCGGTTACAGGCGGTGGATGAGGTGATTTCAGCTGGCCATGTTTATATAAAAGTGTCCTTAACTCAGAAAACTAATCTGGAAAACTAATCTGGAAAATTAATATGATAAAAAATGCGCTTTCAAAATCACCAAAATCTAAACTTAATATAAATCTAAGCCAGAAAGGAATTGCAGATTTTCCGGAATATGCACATTTTTTAACGATTTATATTAAAGGGGATAAAAAAGAATGCCATAAAAAATGGCTTGAAGTCGCTAATATTACCGATCATCTTTGTGCAGATACTCAGTATAAAACAGTGTGTGTCAGAGGTGTAGATTATGAATTATGGTCGCACTGGAGTGAGCGGGAAGAAATGCCACTTCCAGCAGGTATTACATCACATAAAAAACTGGAGAATAAACCTTTTGCACATACGGGAGGTGATTTCTGGTTTCATATCAAGGGAGAGAGTGAAAGTGCCTGTAAAAAAATACTGACTGTTATTTTAAAAGAATTAAAGCCTGTTATAGACAGGTATACACAGACATCAGCACATAAAAGAGACGGTGGACGGGTATTTGGCGCGCGATTTATTGATGCGATGATTAATCCCGTTGATCCGGTTAATCTGTCTGAAAGGTCGATCGTTGGGGATGAAGACCCGTTCTACAGGGGTGCAGCTTATGTTATTCAGCAGAAGTTCAGACACAACTGGGCTCAACTTGATGATATGAATATGCTTGAGAAAGAAAATATGATCGGTCGAAACCATAATGATGCCATTATTCCAATGCATGATGATCGAAGCCATATTAAATGTGTCAGACAGTTAAATGGAGAAAGAGTTACGCAAAGAATATTACGCCAGGCAGTACCATTTGGGAATGTTAAGGGTGATAAATCAAAAGAGGAGGGCATCTATTTTGTAGCTTATGCAAATGAAGGAAAAGTTTATGAAGATCTCATTGATAATATTGCAGGAACAGAAAAAGGTTTTATTAAAGATAAAATGCTGAGTAATAGCCATGCTGAATCAGGAAACTTCTGGTTCATACCACAGGCATCATTATTAAAATTAAAAGATCAGAAAGAAAAGGTTAGTGTTCCGCTAAATAATTATTTTAATCTACGCAGTAAAAACGGATTGATGTATTATAACAATAGAGACTATTTACACCAGGCGCAGAATAACAATAAAGGTGAAGCGGCGATTAGTGATCGTGTTATTCAGTTGGTGGCGCAGAATTTTAGCCAGTGGAATGATACCTGGTTAAAAAAGGTAAGTATGCCTTCATTAGGGCATCTAAAGGACTATCTAAATGAAAGTCGATGGGAAAAATACAAAAAAACAGGAGACAGTAAATCAGCCGCTCTACGCAAAGGGCTTGCGATAAAAATAAGCCTGTCAGATGTTTTATTGCGGGATAATTTCAGAGATGATGCCGGATTGTATAATATAAAACCCGGTGAAATTATTGTTGGAAATATGCCGCCACTTACCCTCGGTACCGGTACACGAGTGATGGAGTATCTGACACAGGATGAAAAAATTGAAGGCTTCTTTGGGATGCTCAATGAGTATTCAGCAACGGGACATAATGTTCCGGATTATAAGAAGGTACTCAGGCTTGGTATATCGGGTTTAATAGATGAAGCGAGTGCCTGTCTTAAAAAATCGAGTGGTGAAAAAAAGGAATTCTACCAGTCCACGCTATGGGCGCTTGAAGGCTTGCAGGCTTTTATTGAAAGTTATGCTCGCCTTGCAGACCGACTAAAGGAGCAAGCCCCGGAATCTGATATTACTGCCAGGGATAATTATATGGATATTGCTACACGAATGCATAAAATCAGTTGTAAAAAACCTGAAGGTTTACTGGAAAGTTTGCAGTTAATATTTATTATAAACTGTGCACTTCATCAAATCGGGGAACCAATGTCTATTGGCCGTCTCGATCAATATCTGATTGATGCTTATAATAAAGATATTAAATCCAGAAAGCTGGACGAGAAGAGCGCGCAGGAAATAATGGATGCTTTCTGGCTTAAAATGGATCAGACCGTTTTATATAATCGCCAGCACATGGAAGACTACCTGACTTATGGCACAGGTGCTGTTTTTTATTCAGCGGGTAATTTCCCCCAGGGTTCAGCACTTAATCAATGGGTTCAACAGGTCACTGTTGGTGGTTATCTTGCAACAGATGCCAGGCAGGCTGTTGATGGGTGCAATGAAATTACACTCCTGTGCCTGCGCTCTGCACGACGTTTACCATTGAATGCTCCCTGTTTGTCACTTCGCGTGCACAAAAAAATGGATAAACCCATACATAAGAAAATTATCGAAGAAGCGGCAAAAGCCATATTATCTGGCGGTGCACACCCTGTATTAATGAATGATGATAAATTAACACATGCACTGGCCGCAAGTGGGCCATTAACGATAGCAGATGCACGGGATTATACCTGTGATGGTTGTTATGAACCCATTATCGGCGGTAAAAGTGAATGGGCTTTTAGCTATGTGCCTGTTTTGCCTGCAGTGGGGATGGCGATGAATCAGGGAGCAACGATTGCGGGGGCTGGCTGGGTGCATTTAAGAGGAATGAAAACAGGCTGGAATTCACCACCCGCAGAAGAAATCCACGATTTTGAGCAATTTATGGATATATTTTACACACAATATAAATGGCTAATCAGCGCGTTTTTTAATAACCTGATGAACAGTTATGGTTCTCTGTGGAGTATTTGCCCCAGCCCACTTTTCTCCTCAATGACCGGTGGTTGCATGGAGTCAGGCAAAGATATGACAAATGGTGGTGCGATATACCATATTGTAGCGCCAATGATGTGTGGCATTACCGATACAATAAACGCTTTGTATTCCATAAAAAAAATGATTTATGAGCGTAAAACCGCTGTAACAACATTGCCTGAATTATTACAGGCCCTGTTTAATAACTGGGGGCAGGATATGAAAGAGCCTTTTCAAAATGAATTTGCCGGGAAGGCACGAGCTGACTCCAGATCATTGCGCTATAAGGAACTAAGAAAACACGCTCTTTCACTGGCAAAATTTGGTGAAGGAAAATCTGAAGAATTAAAATGTTTTGCAGATGAAGTGGTTGGGCACTGCGTTAGAATCATACGTGAAGGTATAGATAATCCCATTCCATCGGTTAAGAGGTCATATGATAAACTTAAGAAAAAATATCATTTACAGGATCGTGACTTTTCCTTCACGCTAACGCCTGGTGTAGGTACATTCGAAGATAATATTGGTCTTGGTCTGACTATGGGAGCCTCTGCAGATGGTCGTCTGTCAGGTGACCCTGTTGCAGATGATTTTTGCGCTGCACCGAGCCCGTCTGACCAGCCTCCAGAAAATAAATCGTATGATGTATTTTCCAGTCTTAATGACTGGAATGTAGATTCCATAAATTTTGGGCTTTCAAATACAGCCCCCATAGATATTAATATCAATGAAGACTTTTCATTGCCTGATATGAAAAAACTGGTCAAAATGTTTGCTGACAGTAAACTTGGCTCTAATCTGATTACCATTACAACCGCTGATCCAGAGACATTTATGCAAGCTGATATATATCCTGAAAAATATGATCTTGTCAGGGTAAGGCAGGGGGGATGGAGTGAGTTCTATATTGCTATGTTTCCTGAGCACCAGCAGTATATTTCCCGGCGACCATATTACAGTGTGAAAAAATGAATGTGGTTCTACTATCGAGAAATATGAAAACCATACTCATTATTAAAAATACGCCATAAATATATCCCTGTAGGCTCGATGCTCGAATTCACGTGGCTGATGGTTTTGAATAATGGGTATCCATTTTTTCGACTTATTAGTAATTCTGGATGTAAGGTTTTATCTAAAAACGATACGAAAACTGTATACAGGAGTAAATAATATGAAAAAACATTTAAATTATATCATTTTGTTTGTGGTTTTTAACTGTAGTTATGTAACATCTTATGCCGAACCAGAAACAACCTCCGTTTCAAATTTTTCAGGACTTAAAAAAGCCGCCCTGGCGTTCGGTGAAAATGAAATAAAGAATACCTTAATTGTAATGGATAATGATGATACATTAACAATGATGAAATGTTTGAAGCAGAAAAAACCAGGGAAGTGTCAGTATTTAGGTGGCCCTGCATGGTTTAGCTGGCAATCCGATCTGATCAGTAATGACCCCACATCACGGTTCAAGATTGCAGAAAACAATGATAACCTGTTACAGATATCAGCTTTATTGCTATCAATGAATAATATGCTTTATGCAGAAGATACTATACCTTCTGTTTTGAAATATCTGACTAACAACGGAGCAACCCTGTTGGTGTTAACTGCAAGGGGTGGGAGTAATATATCGGCAACAGAATCACAGTTTTCAAATCTTTATCTAAACAACAAAAATGATGATAATCTTTTAAAGTTTATATCTGATCATGCTCTGAACGGGAAAAAAAGTGGCATTTCAAGTATTGCTGGCCCGATCCAGCCAAGATCCTGTATGGCGGAGCGACCCATTTCCTATCGGCAGGGCATTATGTACGTGGCAGGTCAGAATAAAGGGATGATGCTGAATTGTATTCTTGATAGAACAGATTCCACTCATATCAAAAACATTATATTTATTGATGACACACAGGAAAATGTTGATGATGTATATAATGAATTTAAACACAGTAAAAAATATTCTATTACGGCAATGCATTACACTTATCTTGAAAAGCACAAAGAGAGATTAACCCTGCATCATAAATATAAAAAAAAAGCACGCAAACGTTGGGAAAACATTAAATCTATTTTAATAAATGAATTGCTTTTTCCTTCAGCTATCAGATAGCACTCTGAAAATACATACTATAAAGGCCAGTTATGACTCATAAATCGCAACTTCCCATGATTGATCATTTTGTTGTTTTAATGCTTGAAAATCGTTCTTTTGATCACATGCTGGGTTTTCTGTATGCGGATAAGGGGAATGTATCTGCAACAGGGCAGGCTTTTGAAGGCCTTACGGGCACTGAATCTAATCCGAATGGACAGGGTGAGGCGGTTAAGGCATTTAAAATTAAAAAAGAAGATGAAAATGCTTATTTTATGCCGGGCAGTGATCCAGGTGAAGGTTATTTCAATACAAACGAACAACTGTTCTCTAATCATATTGCCCCAGACCCAGTGATAGCCGCAACAAATCAGGGTTTTGTAATTAACTATGAGTATACACTAAACTGGGAAAAAACATCAAAATGGTCTATTTTACCCGGGACGCAAGGATCAGATATTATGGGTATGTTTACACCACAAATGCTACCTGTATTATCGACACTGGCAAAATCTTACGCGGTGTGTGATCACTGGTATTGCTCTGTGCCGACTGAAACTTTACCCAACAGGGCTTTTTTAGCTATGGGAACATCCCAGGGGCGATTGACTGATAAGGACAAGCTTTATACTGCGCCAACAATATTCAGTAGCCTCGAAAAGAACCATTATACCTGGTCGATTTATGGTTATGATGCTGAACCATTGAGTCGCGCCTCTTATGCGGATATTACCCACAGTGCTAATGAGCACTTCGGGCAGTTTTCGGATTTTAAAAAAGCAGCTGAAAACGAAACACTTGCCAACTATGTGTTTCTGGAGCCTCAATGGGGAAAAGGGGGTAATAGTCAGCATCCGAATTATGATGTATCTAAAGGTGAGCAGCTTATTAAGGAGGTTTACGATACATTGAGAAATTCAAGATTATGGGAAAAAACGCTTTTAATTATTACTTATGATGAGCATGGAGGGTGCTATGACCATGTAGCGCCTCCAGAAAATGCCGTTCCACCTGATAGTAATGCAGGACAGTACGGTTTTGATTTTACACGTTTTGGCCCCAGAGTGCCGGCGCTTCTTATATCTGCCTATATTGAACAGGGAACTGTTTTTAGAGTGCCGCAGGGCAGTATGCCGCTGGATCATACATCTATATTAAAGACTCTGGAGAAGCGTTTTTCTCTTCAGCCTCTTAGCGCACGAGATGCCGCTGCATCTGATTTTTCTGATGTTCTGTCATTGTCTTGCCCACGTGATGATAATCCATTACAGGGTATTTCAGCACCGGTGAGTAAGTCGTCGGTTGCTTTTGATGATGCGCCAGATCATTTGCAGGCAATATATGTAGATTCAATGAAAAATCTTCCTGTGGAAGATGTTAACAGGCATGAGTATACTGAAGAGGAGTCTCATTTTAATAATAGTAAAGAAGCACTGGCATATGGCAACCGCCGTTATAAGGATTATTTTTATCGTGATAAGGAGTAATTGCCTGAGATATATGCATTTCGCATGTAATATAATGGGCCGTTTCACGCAACCTTCTGAGAACGCTTTAACATGTCTTTTGCATGCTCAATCGTCTGCTGTGTAATCTCAACACCACCGAGCATTCTCGAGATTTCATCCACACGTTGCTGCATATCCAGTGACATAATTTCGGTACAGATTTCTTTGCCTTTTGTGCTTTTATACACTTGCATATGATAATGCGCCTGTGAAGCGACCTGGGGTAAATGTGTAATGCAAAATACCTGACGACTCTCTCCCAGCGTGCGAAGGTGTTTGCCAACAATTTCTGCTATTCCGCCTCCCACGCCGCTGTCTACTTCATCAAAAATAAGCGTGGGAATGCGCCCCTGCTGTGCGGTGATCATCTGAATTGCCAGGCTAATACGCGCCAGTTCACCACCGGATGCAGTTTTAGCCAGGGCTTTGAGGGGCTGGCCCGCATTGGTGCTCACCCGATACTCTATCTGGTCTACACCATTTGCAGAGGCGCTGTCTTTAGCTGAAATCTGGATCTGAAACAGTCCACCTGCCATCCCCAGTGTCTGCATGGAATCACTGATGGCCTTATTTAATTTTTTAGCGGTTTTTGTTCGTGAGGTAGTGAGTTTTTTTGCCAGAACCTGATAGTCTGAATTTAGCTGCTTAACATTCAATTCGAGCTGGTTCAGGCTTTCATCCGCATGATCCAGTTCATTCAGTTCAAGTGTCAGCGTACCATACAGCTCACCTAGCTGTGCAGAATCTACATTGTGCTTGCGTGATAGATCATGGATGATGCCGAGGCGATTTTCCACATCATTAAAACGCTGTGGATCGCTGTTTAAATTGTCTTTATAGTCGCGCAACAGGCTGGCGCTTTCTTCTATCTGCACCATGGCTTCAGATAACATATCAAAAACAGGGGAGAGCGAATTGTCCGCAGCCATCATGGTATCAATTTTTCTCAGCTGCTGAGAAATAAGCCCGTAGACATTATTATCGTCTGAATCATATAAAGACAGAAGTGCAGATGAGGCATTCTCGCTGAGCTGCTCGGCATTCGCCAACAGCTGGTGCTCCTGTTGCAGGGTTTCAAACTCGCCACTTTGCAAAGCCAGTGCCTCAAGCTCATTGACCTGGTAGCGTAGCAAATCCAGGCGATCATTTTTATCTCTGTAATGGGCCTGTAAATCGGCTAGTTTTTTCTTCTGCTTCGCCCATTCTGTATACGTTTTTTTTATATTCTCCAGTAGTTTTCCGTGGCTGGCATAGTCATCGAGTAGCTGGCGTTGCATATCGTTTTTCATCAGGGACTGATGTTCATGCTGACCATGAATATCCACTAGCATTTCACCCAGTTGCTTCATATCCTGTAGTGGAACCGGACTGCCATTCACAAATGCTCTTGAGCGACCATCAGCTCCCAGTCGCCTGCGCAATAAACAGTCTCCATCAGCATCCAGCTCTTTGTTTTTCAGCCAGCTCTGTACTTCAGTTAACGTTGAGATATCAAACTCGGCACTGATTTCTGCCTTGCTGGAACCCGCACGAACACTGTCTGAATCGGCCCGATCACCTAGTAGCAGACCAAGTGCGCCCAACAGTATTGATTTACCGGCACCGGTTTCTCCGGTGAGGGTAGTGAGCTTGTGTTTAAAATCCAGATCAAGGTGATCAATAATGGCGAAATTACGGATTCGAATGTGATTAAGCATAATAAAAGCGAATATTAGAGTTGTTTACTCCAGTGGAGTTTAGCACGAAGTATATCGTAATAATCATAACTTGCCGGGTGTATAAGGTGAATTTTATGGTCTTTTTTCTCGATAACAATTCGATCACCAGGCCTGACATCAAAGGCGGTTTGCCCATCAAATGTAACCTGCGATGTGGTTTGCTCGCGGTTTCCGATAACAATTTCAACTTTGCTGCTCGCATTAATCACCAGCGGGCGATTGGTGAGAGTATGAGGGCATATGGGCACTAACGCAATGGCATCGAGGGTGGCATGTAGCAAAGGGCCACCGCTGGATAAGGCATAGGCGGTTGAGCCGGTTGGTGTGGAGACCACCAGTCCATCGGCACGTTGATAATTTACAAACTGCCCATTGATATAGGTTTCAAACTCGACCATTCTGGCCACATCTCGAATATGCACAACTACATCATTGAATGCATCGGCCTGTGAAATGATATTCCCATTGCGTATTATCTGTGACTGTAAAAGAAAACGACCTTCATCTATGTAGTTCCCCTGTAATATTTGTTCCATGTGGGTGAGCATGGAATCCGGGGAGATATTCATCAGAAAGCCAAGGTGGCCCAGGTTGATACCTAAAATGGGGATTTTGAACTCTGCAAGTGAGCGTACCGCACTTAGAAAAGTGCCATCACCGCCCACAACTACGATTAGATCGGATTGCTGGGCCAGATCACTGCGGCTCAGCAGAGTGGGGGCTATCTGTAATGTTTTAATGAAGTTGTTTATGCTTTTATCATAAACAACGTTGCACGATTTTTGTGTCAGGAACGCAACAAGTTGTTTAATTGTTGCACCAACAGCTTCACTCTCGCCCTGAACCTTGGCGATAACCCCAATTGTTTCTATCTTAATTGTCATAGCTGTGTCACTTTTCGCAGATGATTCATCTGGCAACCATTCATTAATATCAGGAGCAAACATAAAACATACTGGCACTATCTGTGCCGAGGGGGCCGATTATTCAAAATACGCTGTAACACCATTCCTTCCGGCTCGGCATCCCTGCAGCTGACGATTTTAAATAATGAGGTTCTTTTAACCCTGACGACTCATTAGTAATTAGTAATTATGTGACTGTTCCGCTAGCTCATATAGCAGGTCTAGTGCCTGCTTTGGGTTAAGGCTATCAACCTCAATTTCCTGTAACTGTACAATAACCGGGTGGGGATTATTGTTAAACAGTTCAAGCTGCCCGCTGGCCGTTTCTACAAAAGTACCAGCGGTATCCGCAGACTGGCATTCTAATGCGTGTAGTTTTTTTCGGGCGTTTTTAATAACACTGATCGGTACACCGGCCAGTTTCGCCACCTGCAGGCCATAACTCTGACTGGCGGGCCCATCTTTGACGGCATGCATAAATACAATACTATCCCCATGTTCAACGGCATCCAGGTGAACATTTCTAACATTCTGAATCTGATCATCCATCGCGGTTAGTTCAAAGTAGTGAGTTGCGAAGAGTGTGAATGGCTGGCTCTCCAGTGCCAGGTTCTCCGCGCAGGCCCAGGCCAGCGAAAGGCCATCAAAGGTGCTGGTGCCACGGCCAATTTCATCCATTAGCACCAGGCTGTTACTGGTTGCATTATTGAGAATATTGGCCGCCTCGGTCATTTCTACCATAAAGGTAGAACGGCCTGAGGCCAGGTCATCAGATGCACCGATGCGAGTGAAAATACGGTCTACAGGGCCAAGCACGGCTTTATCCGCAGGCACATAACAACCAATATAGGCCATTAATACGATTAATGCTGTCTGGCGCATATAGGTTGATTTGCCTCCCATATTGGGGCCGGTAATAATCAGCATACGCTGCTGGTCGTTCAGGTGGCTGTCATTTGGGATAAAACTGTTTTCAGTGACCTGTTCTACCACTGGGTGTCGGCCTGCGGTTATTGCAATGCCAGATCGTGTCTGAAACTCCGGTTTGCAATAATTTAATGTGTCCGCACGCTCTGCAAAGCAGCACAGCGTGTCCAGCTCAGACAGACCTTCAGCGCACTGTTGCAGGGGTTGCAAAGAGGTGAGGAGCTTGTCGAGTAGCGCATCATATAGTACTTTTTCACGGCTCAGGGCACGCTCTTTCGCGCTTAAAACCTTATCTTCAAAGGCTTTCAGCTCAGGGGTAATAAATCGCTCAGCAGATTTCAGGGTTTGCCGCCGAATATAATCTGGCGGTGCTTTATCAGAATGCAGGCGCGAAATTTCAATATAAAAGCCATGTACTCGATTATAACTGACTTTTAAGGTGTTAACACCGGTGCGCTCTTTTTCACGAGCTTCCAGGTCAATCAGAAACTGATCTGCATTTTTGCTTAAGTTTCTAAGTTCATCCAGTTCGCTATCATAAAATTCAGCAATTACACCGCCATCGCGAATTACCACGGGTGGGTTATCAATAATGGCGGATTTTAACAGGGCCAGTGTTTCAGGGTGTTCTGAAATCAGCACAGATAACGGTTGTAGATGATCGGAGGACAGTGTTTTTAATTGCTGCTGGATCTGTGGCAGATGTGACAGAGAGTGCCCCAGTGTAAACAGATCCCGTGGGCGAGCTGATTTGATCGCAACGCGGCTAATAATGCGCTCTATATCGCCAATGTGTTTTAGCGGGTTCTGAATTTCGCTGTAATCACGGCTTATTAGCAGGGCTTCTATTGCGCTATGGCGTAAGTTCAGCTGGGTATGGTCGCGCAAAGGGCGTTTAATCCAGCGGCGTAAGCAGCGGCTGCCCATTGCTGTGGTGGTTTTATCAATAATTGAAGCGAGGGTGTTTTCATGGCCACCGCTTAAGTTTGTTTCAAGCTCCAGATTACGCTGACTGGCGGCATCCAGTAAAACCGAGTCTTCACTGCGCTCAACCCGTAAATTCCGAATGTGGGGCAGGGCGGTGCGTTGTGTATCCGATACATATTGCATCAGACAGCCGGCAGCCATAACCGCCTGTGTCATACCCTCGCAACCAAAACCGGTAAGGTCTTTAGTGGCAAACTGATCGGTGAGTAACCGCTGGCAGGTTTCCAGCTCAAAATACCAGGGCGGCTGTCGTCTCAGACCTTTGTGATTCGCTAGTTGCTGATAAAGCGCATCATCTTCAGACATCAGTAATTCAGCGGGCTTAATGCGCTCCAGTTCCGTTTGAAGCTGCTCTTTGCCCTGTAGTTCCTGTACAAAAAACCGCCCGCAGCTGACATCCAGCACCGCAATGCCAATTTTCTCACCCGCTGAGGCAATTGCCATTAGATAATTATCCCGGCGTTCATCAAGCAGGTTTTCATCGGTCACGGTGCCCGGGGTAACAATACGCATGACCTTGCGTTCAACCGGCCCCTTGCTGGTTGCGGGGTCTCCCACCTGTTCACAGATTGCCACTGATTCACCGCATTTAATCAGTTTGGCCAGATAATTATCCGCAGCATGGTAAGGAATACCGCACATTGGGATACCTTCGCCATTGGACTTACCACGGGCAGTGAGGGTAATATCCAGAATTTGTGAAGCTTTACGCGCATCATCAAAAAACAGTTCATAGAAATCGCCCATTCGATAAAACAGCAGATGCTCGGGGTGTTCGGCCTTAATGCGCAGAAACTGCTGCATCATAGGGGTATGGGAGCTACTGGCAGTGGAGGCTTTGGCGGATATCTGGCTGGAGGTGCCTGCTGGTGCTGTATTTGAGGTGGCTTCAGGCACAGCTTCGGCCTGTTTTTCAGGCGGGGCTTTGAGGGTAGTGTCAGTGGATTCAGTCATAGGGCAAATTCTACTGTTTACTGCCTGATAGCGCAAAGATTAACAGCAACAAAAAATTGTACAAAATTGGGGTCAGGTCTTGCAATCAGGCAAAACAGGCTGATACTGTAGATCAGCACATTGTTATCATACATTTACCAGGTTATCGTTATAAGCAGGAACAGGGGTTATGACGTTAAATTAACACGAATCTGGCTTTTTATACGACTGTAATCTGGAAAATAACAGTATAATCAGAACATGAATGAAGCAGATATTTTTGATTTTGCCCGAGAACTGACACCCCGATTAATCCTACAAAGCAGGTTGCTTGCCACTGCTGAGTCCTGCACAGGGGGCTGGGTGGCTAAATCTTTAACGGATATTGATGGCAGCTCACAATGGTTTGACTGTTCCATTGTCAGTTATAGCAATACTTCCAAACAGGCACTGCTGGGGGTTGATTCCATTGTGCTTGATCAGTACGGCGCGGTGAGTCAGGCCGTTGTTGAACAGATGGTGCTGGGTTTGCTGGATCGATGTGATGCGAATCTTGGTATTTCTATAAGTGGTATTGCCGGGCCTGGAGGTGGTGCTGATGCAAAGCCTGTTGGGACTGTGTGGATTGCCTGGGCAACACCGGGTACGTTAATCGAGTCTATTTGTTTTCAGTTTGGTGGCAATAGAAGGGCGGTTCGACTTCAGGCCGTCTTCGAAGCTCTTAAAGGGGTTGAGCGATTTCTGGTAAGCGATGCTAACTGCTAATACTGTTCAGCAAGTAAAATCCAGACGGGTATTTCTGGCATTATGGCCGGATGACAGGGTGCGCAGGCAACTTGTTGATACCTTTGCTGCTTCACCGCAGGCTCATTTTCAGGGGTGTATCTTTAAATCGAGTAACTTGCACCTGACGCTGCATTTTCTGGGAAATCTTGCGTTGCATCAGCTTGATTGTACGCATGGTGTCGCCTCTAAAGTTCGCTTACCGGCGTTTGATCTGAGGTTGAATTGTTATGGGTATTTCAGGCAACCTAAAGTTTTCTGGATTGGCCCTGACAGGGTACCAGAAGGGCTTCGTAAGTTACACACTGAGCTGGCAAAAAAATTAGCTAACTGTGATTATCAGGCTGAAAAACGTGCTTTTACACCCCATGTAACGCTGATGCGAAAGCTAATCAGCGCAGAGCAGTTTATAGCGCCTGAAGCTATAAACTGGCATGTTGATCGTTTTGCGCTGGTTGAGTCTCGCCCTGGAAAGGAAATGGTAGAGTATAGGCCGCTTGAATTTTATAAACTGGCCTGATAAATAGTGTGCTTTGAGCCTGAAAGAATCAGCTGGATGTATAATGTTAGCATAAGCCATTGAAAAGTATGAATTAATTTCCCTCCTTCTAACTCACCAGAAGGTGAGTGATGCTTCACCCAGAATTACACCCTTGATCTTCTCTTAAGCCGGCTTATGTCAGCACCGCGTTCCTTACGCCATTTTCCGGGAGATATTCCTGTATTGCGTTTAAATGCCCTGCCAAATGCAGCAACATTTTCATACCCGGTCTGTAATGATATTTGTTCTACGCTATCCCGTGTATCGTTTAATAATTTTATGGCCTGATAAATTCGCCATTGCGTTACGTAGCTCATGGGCGCTGCTCCCATTGCATTACTGAATCGAGCAGCAAATCTGGAGGGTGACAGAGCAACCCGTTTCGCCATTTCTTTTACCGACCAGCTGTTTGCAGGATGTAGGTGAATGTCACTAATAAGCTGTGAAATAAGCGGGTCTTTTATTGCCTGCAACCAGCCGCTCCGGTTTGAAGGCAGATTGCGGGTGTATTGCTGAATGGTTTTGGCACAGAGCAATTCAAGATAACGCGCTATTATAAACCCATGAGCGCAGGAATATTGGTCAATTTCTTTCTGTAACAGTTCGATAATGGTTGCTGTTGTGGAAACATCATAGTAATTCCCCTGTTTTTTTGTAACTTTTAACAGAGGAGGAAGCGATTCAAATAACGGATTCAGAAAAGTATTGTGTAGCATAAATGTGCCGCAAATCAGTGAAGCGGATTGTGCGAAGGTTTCTTTATCCGGCTTAAAAATATTCTCTCCTTCCTGCATAATCTGCATAAATGGACGGGGTGAAACGCCTTTACCCTGTGAGAGGGTATGTGCACTTGCGCTAAAACACACAACCAGTTCACCTTCGCATACGATTTCTCGCGAACCATTTTCCAGTTCGATCTCAATAACCCCCCTCCGAACCAGATGAAAGGCAGCGACATGGGTATTTTGCCCGCTGCCTGGCAAATCTTTACCTTGCGGTATAGAAACCGCCCAGGGCGATACATAGTCTTCATTCAGTAAAACACTGCCGGTGATTTTCAGACTACTCAGTACGTCATTAAAAACGTCATTTTTTCCTGTGATTTCAGTTGTTTTTGCATTGTTTTCAGGTGTTTTAGCCATAGATGTGTCTGAATTTAAGATAGATACTGTAGGTCACTTACACTAACAAAGGAAGCTCCTTATGTCACCTCTGAACACAAACTGGCTGATGGCTGGTCTGGATATTTTAATGATTGCATACACTCTCTGGGTTGTTTCACCTGTGAATAGCCCAGATTCTCGGAAAAAACCTCTTTGGAGAATTGGCACAGCATTGCTGATATGGCTGGTGCTTTTGCATACGGGGCTGTCAAATCAGGTTATATTTGCCGAGGATATTTCCGGTGTTAGTTTTCTATCTGTTATTTTTGCTGCGGTGGGTGCAACAGGAATTCTGCTGCTGGGTATTTCTGCGGTCAGAAAAATTCTGTTTGATATGAGTCAGGCACAACTGCTATTGATGCAAGGGATTCGTGTGTTTTTTGGTGCTATATTTTTAACTCAGGCTAGCCTGGGGAGTATGCCATTGTTATTTGGCATTATTGATGGCTGGATGCACATCTGTGCAGGTTTTCTGGGTCTGATTGCCGCATTTATGCTGATGCAGAGCCGTTGCGCAACAAAATATGTATGGTTTGCCAATCTGTTTGGGCTGGCAGATATTCTGATTGTGGCCAGTACACTGTCACTGTTTATTCTTGAGGATATCACACCCCACGGCAGTATGATGTATGCCGTTTTTCTACCTGCACCTTTATGGTTCTGGTTTCACCTTATTTCTATGTATCGATTAGCGGGCAATGGTTTAAGCCTGAACCAATCCGTTAAATAACATAAAGTGCGTTGTTGTGGGGTAGATTGAACAGGTTTCGGATTTTCCAGGTCAATGCCTCCTGATGCGGCTGACAGAAAGTAATGGTTTCTGAGCAGGGGGAGCAAGGCCGATGATCCGGTAAGTTTTTCTCTGAGAGTGCCGACCGACCCCGGTTTTGCGATGCAGATCAGGGTGTGGGGTTGAATGAGATTATAGCGGAGGTGTTAGTTTACGGGAAGGGGCAACCTTCAGAACCTCCAGCTCTATTTCTTCAAAGGAGACCATTTCAATATTGTAGCCTCTTCTTTCGGGGAGCACTCTCCTGTCTTCGGATACTAGCACACCCTCTGAATCCATAAGTGGAAACGCGGTATCCGCTTTCCAGCTGCGTCTGTCATTGTTTAGCATTCTATGATCAATTATGACATTTTCCATTTTATTTCTCCCGTTTGCACCATCAGGGTGCATTTATGCATTTTCAATTTTGTTAATATACTGTTTATTTCTTATCTTTACTCAATCAGTTGCTGTTAAATGATACCGGTATAGTTATGGGGGCTGTAGAAATAAGTGCCCTAACGGTACCAGATTCGTTCTAAACGTCAGACGAGAGCAAACGCACTCTTTGCGTGTTGATTATTGGACAGGATGTTGACTTATAAGTTGCAAAAATACGACATATTATGTCTCGATAAGGTCAACATGCACTCCTTTAGCGATTCTACGTCTAAATGACATTCTGTTTCTGTAGATAGATCAATGAATTAGCGATATCAGGGGCCACTTCCTGATAGCCCTGCAAAAGGGTGATAAAGGCCACAGTTTACCTGATTATTACGAAGTAGTTATAAACCTGAATTCATCAGTTGACCGCGCAATAGTGCAGTAAGTTACTGAGGCTATTGAATATTCTATTGTTTCGTTACTCACCCGTTCGGTTTTGTGCATCCCTGCACGTCCACGCTCTCTTGCTCCTGCAACCGCGATATTAGTGCATCCCTGCACGTCCACGCTCTCTTGCTCCTGCAACCGCGATATTAGTGCATCCCTGCACGTCACACGCAAGCGAAGGACTGGGCCGTTTTTGCGTGTAAAGATGACACGCTTTATCGCGTGCCAAAGGCACACAAACGTGCAACGACTCCTTTTTTGACTACGCCCCATATATAAACAGGGTGCTCTCAGAAGCACACTTTGAGGCGTTCAACTGATGATTTTAGGGTAAACAGGTAGAATTAGACCTGCTTATCGGGCATGGCCGAAATACCGGTAATTTTGCGTAACAAAAGACACATAGGTGGTGTGCTGATTTGAGGTAATGCGTTTCTGTCTTCTGATTAATTTAAGCCCGATAGTTTTTGAGTCCCGGGAGCGGCTGGAGATGAATACTTTTTTCATATCACTATGCGAATCAGGAGCTTATGCGGGCTAGCTGGATTTTTTCTAAAAATGATGTGATTGCAAATATTGGTGTGATAACAGGCGGTGTACTGGTATGGGCGTTGGATTCTCGCTGGCCTGATCTTGTTATCGGCATACTTATCGCACTCGTTATTCTAAACGGTGCCCGACTTATTATAATTGATGCGCGAAGTGAATTGAACTAACTACGAGCACAAATATATGGCTTAAAGATTATAAGAACATTTTATTGGTTAATTATCTGTATCAATTCCCTCAATAATCGGGCATCCGCCTTCGCTGTTTCGACACAAATTAAGCAACAATGTCAGTTCATTTCGTAATGTGGTAAGTTCTGTAAGCTGCTCTTCAATTTTGGCAAGTTTGTCGGAGGTTAGCTGGCGCACACTGTCTTTTGCATGTTGGGGGTCTTCGCGCATGCTTAGCAGGTTTTTTATCTCTTCAAGGCTAAAGTTGATGCGTTGTGCTCGTTTGATGAATTTCAATCTTGATATATCTTTATCAATATATAACCGTATCCCTGATGTGTTTCGTGCAATGCCCGGTGTTAACCCATATTTTTCATAATAACGTAGCGTGTCAGCTGACAGGCCAGTTAATTTAGTCGCTTCACCAATTTTATACATAATTTTCAATCTTCTAAATGTCAGTTAATGCTTAACCCGGTAGCGCATGTTTATTTTTATTGGGTATTGTCTGTTCTCTTTAATAAGGTTTCGCGTAGTTTTCTGCTTGATGGCAGGCTGGTAAATACCAGTTCATTATCAATGACAATCGAAGGTGTGGATATAATGCCATATGACACAGCAAGATCAATTTCTTCAACCACGTTTACTTTTCGCCAGTTGATTTTATCGCCACCAATTTCCGCGCTTAACTTTTCCAGTAGATCAGCGGCCTTACCACAGATGTTGCAGTTTGGCGCTGAAAATATTTCTACTTTTATACTCAAAATAATTAACTACCGCTGTTGATGGTTTCGCACTAATCTGCGAAGAGCCATAACTGTAGATGAATCTTGTTGGACTCCTCAGAAATAAAGTGTACTTTTACCACCTGCTGTCGGCCCATTAAAAGTGGTTTTAAGATACTATTTTCCTGTGAGGCAGGGGCCTTAATGACAAGTCGAGACGATGAGCTGGCTGCAATATTACCGATGATTTCAAATATTTTATTGAACTGCTCAATCTCTGATAGCTTGATCGTTAAATCAAGGTCTGCCTTGTTAGTCAACTTTTCGGGTTCGCCAGGTATTATCTTGTATGCTAGATTACTAATGCTAAATCCAGATTCGCTAAATAGCTTTGATAATGTTTTTTCTGGCACTAACTGATTGCTGATAAAATCAAGCTTCCCATCTTCCAGATCAACATCAACAGAATCAATATATACACCCTGTATTTTCTTAATGTTTTTACTCACGCTATAGGCGCAATATGCACATACCATGCCTTTAACATCAGCATGGTACTGATATGTTTGAGCGAAGGCGCTTGTGCTTAAAGCATTTAATGCGAGTGTTAATACAATATATTGTATGCGGTTAATAAATTTCATTGAGTTGATTCCTGAATTAAAGAGCGTAATTAATCCATGTCCGGCGTGACTTTGCTGGTTATCGCCCAGCTTTTTTGCTTCTCTCACCTGGCCATTCATATGCCAAGTGCCATACGCACTGGCAGGGCCACAAATGCGGCTATAAAACCAATGCCCCATAATATTACGGAAAACCAGTATATGCGCTTATTCCAGGTTTTTGTTGCATTGCAGATTTTTGCCTGGTGGGGGTCAGCAGGGCAGCTCTGATGATTGCGGTATATCACCCACCCGGATGTTATTAGCATAGCACCTGAAAATACAAATACCCATATTTTATGCTGACTGAGTGCAATTAAAAACGGCAGTGTACTGGTTAGTGACGCAACCGTTGCACCTAATCCCAGAGTTACCAGTATAATAGGCAATGCGCAGCAGATCAAGGTTCCACTGCTGGCAAACAGAGTGAGCCAGCTTAATCCCTGGCTGTATTGAATTCCTTTATTGTTTTTCATGCTTTGTTTCCTGTTAATAGTTGTTTGTATAATAATATAAGTATTTCTAGAAGTTAAATCTGCCACTGATACGTGCAATATAATTGTTTTCGAGGCCCGTACCATTAAGGTTTTGTATTAATGGGATCTGTATCGCACTTTCTATTATCCAGCGGCGTGTTACATACTGAATACCAGGCGTTAGAAACAGGCGGCTAGCGCCGGAATTTCCATCATTAATACCGTTTATTTTATTGTTTTGCTGATGAATTAAACTGGTTTCTATCACGGCATATAAAAAACCGGACACCTTACCAGTCAGTGTGCCAGGCCATGCTCTGTATTGAAATGAGCCATCCAGACGAGCAATATCACCTGCCTGAAAAGCATTGGTTTTATTGTTTAGCTGATAGCTTAATTGTGTGTCAATTTGATAATTGAGTGTCTGAAAAGTGCTGATGATTCCAGCCAGCGAACTCCATGCACCTGAGCCAGGTTGTACTGAGGGGGGCAGTAGACCTGAAGCATCTCGTTTATCATCTGCACCGGTAGGGGCTTTTATCCCGGCAAATGGTGCCAGTTGAAAATTGCGGCCCAGTTGATGTTCCTTCAGCATAATGTAGCGTGCAAACAGTGTTGTATCACCCACGCCACTTGCCTTTCGTGTATTGCGCTGACCATTCATTGCAGTGAAATCAAGGCTGTTATTGTGAAAGGGCAATACGCCAAATAGTGCCAGTTTGCTGCTTATGCCATAACCGAGAACAGTCACTACTGTTTTTCCTGTGCGCGCTCTGTTTAGCTGAGACTGATCTGTGCCAGACTGATTTATAATATATTGCTGGCGTGCCAGATATTCACCTTTTGCCACAGGCAGGGCAGTATTAAAGGTTACAGGTGCGCTGTTCACAAAAACTGTTTTACTCACCGTAAGCAGAAAAAATATGAATGGATACACTATATTCATATTTTTTACTCAGTCCTCTCCTGCTTGCTCCTGTAAGTGAAGCCAGCATCCTGAAACAGCTGTTTAAGCTGAGTGTCTTTCAGCTTCACGTTATATGCTTCAACAATTACAATACCTTTATCCAGATCCATATCTATGAATTTCACCCCCTTTAGTTCATTGAGTTTTTTCTCAATCCCATAAGCACAGTAAGGGCAGGCAAGACCATCTACTCGGACTGAATAGATGGTGGTCTCTGCTAATGCATGTTGCATCGGGAAAAACATTAAAATAATGCTGGCCAGGCTATATCGTGTAAATTTTTTCATACCGTATTCCTCTAATAAACGCATTGCTGCTTATAAATGCCATTCAAGCACCAGTTTTGCTCTATAATCTGATGCTTGCTGATTGGCGTTCAACTGATCCAGCAGCGGGATCTGAACACCGGCCTTAATCGCAAAATTGCGCCGGGTCCAGAAAATACCGGGGGCTACAAACCATTCGGCCCCTCCGCTACGGGTAAGTTCTGTGCCATTAAGTTCAGTATTTTGAGTCGATTCACCATTCAGTTCGAGTATCCAGACTGTGTCGGGTTCCAGATAACTGCTTTTTTTCATTCTTATGCCACCTACAAGGTCTATCAGCATTTTGTTGCCCTGTTTCAATCCGACATTATTTTTATCGTTAAGTCGATAACGCACTGCTGCCCAGCGGTACCATCTACGGCTTTCATAACCATAGGCCAGGCCCAGTATGCCATCCTTTGTTCCTGAGGATACATTGCTGCTCCCCGTATCGGTTTTAAGTTTAACGGCAAGGCTCATGGACTGTTGCACCCCAGGACCATCCTGTCGCCAGAAGCGGTACTTTGTAAATACACTTAAATCGCCCTGACCACCTGAAGAGCCCTCGATACTGGACTGCTCTATATAAGGTATATCAACGCCCGCCGCCCAGTCACCCGTCAGACCATAAGTGAGCTCTATACCCGATTCTGTCCTTCTCTTATCACCCGCCTTGCGGATATCCACTTCCGGCGCTATTTCCACGCCGCCTTTAAACAGTACATGTGGCCCCAGGCCAAATACAGGATCGTGAGCCAGTACCGGGAATGTCAGCGAATTCATAGCAAGGCAGGCTAGTGTAGCTGCTGCCCAGCCGTTTCTCTGGTACTTATGTGTCATAAAATCTATTACTCGGAACAGGCTGAAGCTTAAATCATTTACCGGGAGTTAATTCCAAGTATATGACGACAAAATAATTTCTACGCTGTCTGAAAAGTATCATACAACCTGGAGTTAACTCCAGATCAAGTATAAATATTATTATTTATGATGAACGGTAAATAGCCATCGCCGAATGGAGCGTTATATTGAAGCAGGTGGAAATTGAATGATAAATTAGATTAATTATACACAGTAACTTATTGATTATTTGGATATTAAATGTAAAAACGGGCTTTCAGTTATGTCTGTAAGCAGAATATCAGGTGTTTTATTAGTTAACCGAATTTGTGTATTAATTTCAACCAGAGAGAACAGGATAGTTGAAATCTGTAAGGTGAATCACCCCCGCCCAGAAAAAATTCAATCTTGTTGACTATACTTCGATATGACCTGGGGGCAGGCTTTGCTAGTGTAAAATCAGGTCTAAACAGGATTAGTCATATTGTGTCATATGAAAAAACATAAAAAATATAAAATGTATAAACCTCTGTCACTCCCCGTATTTTTTCTGGGAATATCTGTGCATTCACCACTCGTAGTTGCATCTGTAGCAGCGTCAGATACAGAATTTGAATCTATGCTGCTTCTTTCACTAGAGGATCTGATGAATACTGAGGTTACTACCACATCAAAATTCAGTGAGAAAATAACCGATTCACCCGCAAATATTTATACTTTTAGCGCCAGTCAGCTAAAGCAAAGAGGGTATCGTAGTGTAGAAGACCTGTTGCAGGCTTTGCCGGGCGTTCATGTACAGAAATACTCAACACCCGGCACCTATAATACGGTTACATTTCGAGGGGTAATGGGAAATAACAAATTTCTGATACTACAGGATGGTGTGCGATTAAATTCGCCCGCAGGTGAAAGAACAGCGATTGGCAATAACTACCCACTTTATTATGCCAGAAAAGTAGAGGTTTTAATGGGGCCCGCCTCTGTTGTGTATGGAGCCGATGCTTTTATGGGGGTTATTAATATTATTACCCCGGGAAATGACGATGAAGACAGTGGAGAAATATCGCTGACATCTGGTACAGATGAATATGGTTACGGTTATGCTAATGTGCATCAGAGCTTTGAGAATGGCTCAAGCATCAATATGGGCGCTCAGGCATACCGATCGCAGACCTTTCAGTTCGCAGAAGATTTTCCAGATCTTTATAATATAGCCGGAAAAAGCTATGAGTTTGATGCTGTTCGAGAACAGCAGTTCTATATAAACTACACGATTAATGATAACTGGAAACTGGGGCTTAATCACAGCGTTCATTCCAGCCCTTCATATTTTACTGCCAGACCCGGGTTTAGCTCATTTGATACCGGTGCTACAGAAAAAATTCGCCAGACCACTGCATATGGCAGGTTTACAACAGAGTTTGATAACCGCCTGCGTTCCGAAACACTTATAACCCTGATGAACTATGAAGTTGATAATAGTAGTTATTTCAATGATAATTTCACCGGCAACCAGCCTGCATACAAGTATGCCAATTCTGATCGCATCTCTGTAAACCAGGATTTTGAGTACCGGCTCAACAATGAGCACTTATTGTCAGGTGGCCTGGTTTATGACTTCTTTGATATCATTCCAAAAGGTGCGGATCTGCCATCCCCATACAATACCTCAAAGGGGCCGGGATCACAGAATTTTTTCTACCCTAACACGACTTTGCCAATTGTGTTTTTTGAGCGCCAATATAACAATAAGGGCGCTTATATTCAGGATAACTGGGAAATAGATCATCAATTGCGGTTGGTAGTAGGGCTGCGTTTCGACAGTAATAGTTTTTATGGTGATAGTACAAATCCTCGTGCCAGTTTTATTTATAAACACAATGAAAAAAATCTGTTTAAACTGCTATATAGCCAGGCTTTCCTTGCGCCCGGGCCTGACCAGGCGTTTAACAGCTTTGGTAGCTTTAGCGGAGCACAAAATGGAGCGGGGGAGTGGATAAGCACACCTTTTGGTTTTCGTGTACCTAATCAGGCGATCAGGCCGGAGGACATTCAAACACTTGAGATTAATTATGAACACTGGTTTAGTAAAGATACACACCTGAAAGTTGCGCCTTATTATAATCATGTCGATGGGGTTATACTACGAAAAGATGACCCGGTGGCCGATCAGGCGATTCCCGGAGCGGATTTGCAGAACACATTTAAATTCGACAATGTGGGAAAATCAGAAACATTTGGTGTTGATCTAAGTGTTAATAACCAGTTTCATCTGGATGCATGGAATGTCCAGAACTGGGGCAGCATAAGTTATGTTAATGGGCATCTGAAAGATGCAGGCCTGAAAACAGATTTACCCATGGTCGCAAAATATAAGTTAACTGCGGGAACAACGATAGCTTATAGAAATATTTACCTGATTACGCCCGAGTTTTTCTGGGTTGATAAGACAAACAGTAATCAGGCTGACCCACTTGATAGTTCAAAAAAAAATACCGTTCCCGGCAGGTTTATAATGAATTTGAATGCTGAAGCCAGAGTAAGTGCCCACTTCACAATAAGGCTCGATATTAATAACCTGTTTGATAAAACCTATGTTAATGCGCCTTTTGGCAACCCTTTTTTCACACTTAATCAGGCAGCACAGCCCGGACGACTTACTACAGTATCCGTTAATTACAGATTTTAATGCTCTGGTGCTGGTTAAACAGTTATACAGCTAAAGGGTTTTACGAGTAACACTGTTTTTCTCTTTAAGCCACTGATTCATTCCATCCCGAACATTGTAGACCTGGGTAAACCCCATTTTTTCAACAAGGTGACGCGCCAGTGTACTGCTGCGGTTACCGCTTCTGCAAATTAGTATAACAGGCTTATTTTTGTCTACTGTACCGGTGAAACGGGCCATAAAGTCGCGCTTTACCTGACCACGATTATCGACAAATGTTAGCAACTGACTGCCTTTGATAACACCTGTCTGGTGCCATTCTTCGGTGCGTCTTATATCAAATACGGGTACGCCCTGTGCCATCATGGCTTTTAACTGTGTATTATCAAGATTCTTATAAGGTGGTTCAAAACAGGCTGTGAGTGTAAGCAGGAGTGTAAACAGGGTTATCGCACGTAAAAGCATAGTAGTTTTCTATATGAATGTATTGAACCTGATTATAAGCATATTATTAAATTAGGGTTAGCTTTTTTACGTTAATTCATAAAATATTGAGTACGCCCGCCTCTTAGCAGGTGGTCAGAGGGGGAATTCAGGTATAAAATACGTCTTCTTTAGAAAGCCCTGATATACAGGAGATTAATAATGAGTTATGTTGTCGCCAATAGAGTTTTCGTTAAACCTGAATTTACTCCAGAATTTGAGCAGCGATTCAGGGATCGAGCCGGTCAGATTGACAGACAACCGGGTTTTGTCCGCATGGAGGTTATGAAGCCCCTGTCTGATAGCACACCTTATGTAATTCTAACGCACTGGCAGGATGAATTAGCATTTAAAAACTGGGTTGGCAGTGAAGATTTTAAAATAGCCCACCAGAACCCAATGTCAAAAGAGGCTTTTTTAGATGGCGGCGGCCTGGAGCAATATGAAGCCATTATCACTTCTGAGGCTGTTTAGTAGAGTTACAGGCCGGTGTGAACATGTGTTTTATTCTGCTCAGTATCCGACTTAACCCATAACGGTTCGTCTCTTCTGGTGGAAATAAGATATTCCAGGGAAGGCGAACAATGTTAATAATGGAAGCATAAGGGCCAAGCAGGGTTCCCCAGACTATTTCCAGATTGCTGACAGTGAGTATACTGCCCGTGCTTCTGGCACCTGATATATACTGGTGTATAATTTTATGTAAGATATATCGATTTAGCCTCCCCATATTATGGTGCTTTAATTTGAATAAGCGGCTATAGTTGTCAGGTAAATTAACAAGTTTGTATTTATCAAAATAACTTAAAATCAAATACAGATGGGATGCTGAAGCCGTGCCATTGATCCATTCAAATGTTTTATTCCAGTCAATACCTTTGCCATTGTTTTGTATCAGGAAAATCATATCGATTATTTGCAGACAGGCTTTATTTAATTTCAACTCTTCGGCCCAGTGTGAGCAGGAGTAGATTAACTGAAATTCGGGGCATAGCTGCTTTACTGTGTCTGTATATTTATCCATGCCGGTACTTACTGTGTTTTTAAAAATATTTTCAATATCAAACAGTGCATCGTCTAAAACCGGGTTAGAACCAGAAAATAAATGGGTATGCACTTCAAACCAGACATTATTGTTTTCATTGTAAAAAGGCATGATATGATGATGGGACTGGTAGAATGTGTCTGAGTGTTCAGATATTTGCTGATAACCTTTATCAAGCAATATATTCTTAATCTGCTCAGCATCCTTATCTGATACCAGCAGATCAATGTCGCCCATTATTCTCATCTGTGGCTGTGGGTAGTAGTTCTGGCATATTGATATTCCCTTGAGCAGGATAATTTCACCTGCCAGTGGTACGCCAGTCCGCAGTAAATCATCCAGAGCCCTGATCTGAACATGCGTAATTATTTTTGCGGTGAGCTCTGCGGCATTTAAGAGAGTTTCGTATTTTGAGTGTTGCCTGGTAGAGAAGCCAGCTGAGTAAAACTTAATAAGTGGTGCCAGCCCCGAACTAATAGAAAACGCGATTAACTCATCGTTTGCGGACTCAATATCAAGGTTTTTATTATTACTAGAAATGGCTTTTAGTAGCGGTGTTAGTGATTTCATCTGATTCTTCACAAGAGTATTAAAGCCTAGCATAAATAACGAGCATCTACCTGTTTTATTTAGTATAATCTATGTATATTGGGGTACATAAAATGGATGTCCATTATTCAGAAGTTGCCCTGAACTATGCCACATAGATTGTTGAGAATAATATAATGCAAGATGATATTTATATGCCCATGCAAAAATCGGGCATCATAAGCCAGTTAGTGGATGGCGAGATGCTAATACTCAATAATCAGGGCGCTGAAGTTCACCAGTTGAATGAAGTTGCTTCTCTGATCTGGTCGAACTGCGATGGTAGTCACTCTGTTGAGAATATCACACAAATTGTATTTCAGCAGTATTCTGTTTCACAAACACAGGCGGCTAAAGATGTTGCAGAAGCCATTTCGCGGCTCAATGAAAAAGGTTTACTGAAGTAGGCCGTCTATAATGGCGCATTCTACTCATCTAGTGTCCTTTTCGATTGTTGGGTGCATTATTAATGTGTCTATGGAATCCTTGTATTTACGCGCAATTTTATTAAAAATATATGCAAATATGCAAATTTCTGCGGGCACTCGGCAATCTGATATTGAATACAGCATTGCTCTGCCTGATGGTGAAAATTACCCGATAAGCATTACAAGAAAAGGGTGCGCGGATTTAGTGGCACAGGATATCGGTGAGTTTATATTTCTGTTTGAAAAAGACATGACGATGGAAGTGCAGAGAATTCGTTCTGACCTGCTGTTCATTCATTCTGCAGCATTAGCATATCAGGGCAGGGGCTTGCTGCTGGTGGCACCTTCTGGAAC
>UOFG01000067.1_pt1 | contig 25958 bp, 22 predicted proteins | sample 1988411 | NCBI WGS metagenome assembly UOFG01 (sample SAMEA4712194, study PRJEB27164) | hydrothermal vent metagenome | biome: marine basaltic hydrothermal vent biome; feature: marine hydrothermal vent; material: mineral | place: Pacific Ocean | collected 2011-06-14/2011-07-23 | depth 1689 m
AAACTCCTTTTAAACAGTACTGTAAAAGCGCGAAGCTGCATGACAGTAGTATTGACACCATCAGAAGATTCAGTGATAATAAATATTCCAAATGAGACAAAAAGGTAATGGGGCTTTAATATTATCGAATTCTTATATAATTAATTTTTTACTACTAACAATTTACACCTGTAGTAGCATCCTGTCTGATGCGTATAAAATGCATCGCTATTAATTGCTCATGACCACGGCTATAAATTGGAGCCAGCCCAAAGCCAGAGCCTGTTTTCATAAACATACCCCTGGTTATAATATCCCTGGATCTAAACGCAGGGTCAGAACAGGGGGGGGTGGGTATAATGCCCTTAATAGAGCATTCATGCTAAAAATCACAAAATCCCAATACAACATACTCGAAAAAAAATACATTGATAAATTTTACGATAATCTTGAAAGATATATCGCAGCAGAATTCAGCGAAGTCGGGTATGCAAAGCGTAATACGCTAATGTCTGAGTGCCGTGCTTCATGTGCATCGGAAAAAATAGAAAACATGGATGGAATTTTTTCTTTCCACATACTCTCATTTATAAACGGTGTTCCAGTTAATAACATTTCTGAATATCAAATTGCTAATAAACGTTACATATTACCTGGTTATAATCCAGAACAACTACCTATTGATACATTAGAGTCAATGTATTGATGGGTAAGCTAGTAGAAAAACTTCTAAGAAAAATATTTGGATCCAGGAAACCTCGAAAACCTCCAGGTAAACCACAAGACAAACCAGTAGATCGAAAGCCTGGCTGCACTATAAAATGCAAGCTAAAGATTAAAGCTAAAAATCCAGCAAGAAGGCATGACCCTTGCAAAACAAAAGGAGGTGACCCTACAAAAAAACAATAACACCATCATTGAGCCTGGTTTAGATGTTTCTGCTGATATTAATTCATTGAACACAGGTAATTTTAAACGAAAAGGTGAAGATTATATCGTTGGAAAGCGAGTTTATGGTATGCACCCTGATACAGGTACTGTTTTTCCGAAATCTGGCCCAGGTTTTACCAACGTCGATCGTTCCCAGCATCAATTACTTAAACAGCTGAACTCAGGCTCCTATGAAAAAGCAATGGAATTCGCAAAAAATAAACCAGGGCTAGATCAAAAAAAATTAATACTATTCTAGAACTTTGGAGAAAATGCAAATGATTTCACGATCAATATACATATATTCTAAAAACGAATCACTAGAGTACATCCTTGATGACCTGGGGATTACCAGGGATAATATTGCGAGTTATGGACAAGGAGCGCGCCACCTGAAAATTAAAAAAAATGGAGCCTTTGTAGAACCCGTTCAAGGTGATTTTACTCATGCAGTTGATTTTGATCTTTTTGATCGTAAACTGCCTGACGTAATAGAGTCTTTTGAAAAAATATCAGGCCGTGGTATAAATATAGCCATGCCTGACGAAGATGATGCCGACCCTGAAATATTTCACTTGTGGCGAGATGGAAAAAAGTTTCTTATTCGAATTATTGAAGACGATGAAAAGAATATTCTAATACTGGATTCACTAGGTAAAGCAGGTCTACAATGAAGCCAGGTTCCCACTAACCAAAGGATACCTTTAATCCGCCCATTTTCGCGACATCTACATATCCGGTGGAAATTTAGTCATTGACGTCATACCCGCCTGTTTACACCACTCACCCCAGCGACTAATGGACTCAGTTACGCGCTCAATAACCCGCTGCATACTCACCTGTTTCAGCCCTGCTGACTGGCCCATATAAGCCAGACGATCCAGTGGCGTTAAATATCTCGTGTCAATACCCTGCGAACGCAGATAGCGACCCATTAACAACAGCCCCCAGCCATAAGTGAATCGTTAAACACGCCATATAGACCACCCCAGGGCGCTGGCTCAGCATATACCGCGCCCGCTTTCAGCGGCAGGCCAAAAGGAGAAAGCTCAATACCTGAACGCAGAAAACCGCCGTCATATTCAAAATATATCTGCCCCTGCTACATTGCCAGCTGCCCAACAATAACATTCCTGTCAGGCGAAGGTAAATAATGAACATTCAGAGTATTCATCGTCTGCCCCGCTTTGGTGATGGTTTTTGCCGCGCTTCAATATCACTCAGAGAGGCTATTTCAGGTAAATCAAACAGCGACTGTAATTGCCGACTTTCACCCAGCACAAAGGTGATTTTAAGGAAGTTCTCAAGGTTGATTTTCCCACTCTGCTCGAAATTACGAATGGTTTCTGGTGACACACCACTTTTTTTACTCAACGTTGTCCGCTTATAACCATGGTACAGACGCAACGCTCGGAACTTCTCACCCAGCATTGTCTGTAAATCGACTGGATTCACGTCAAGCAATCTCGAAGTCATTATTGGTGTATTCATACCAATAATTATAGCTAACTATACATTATTGGTCAAATTTTACCTGTTACATTAAGGTAAGCAACCGGTTTCTGGTAGTTTTCTCCAGAGGCACATAACGAACATTAGCCAGGGCGCATCGGCGGTCTGTCCTCGTCGAAACGGGTATATGAGGTTAAACTCGGAAAAATCAGGTTAAAACACCGTATACTGAACTCGATTAATAGAGTAATTACAAACACCCCCTGGTGTGCTAATCGTCACCTCATCCCCCTGATGTTTTTTCATTAACGATTTAGCAACCGGTGAATCCATACTAATAAATCCTTTATCGGCATCAAACTCATCCGGCCCGACAATACGATATTGCAATAAACCGCCCTCGTCATCTTCCAGCTCTACCCATGCACCAAAAAATATCTGATCTGTTTTTTTCGGAGTTTCCGTGACAACAATTAATTCATCGACTCGTTTTGATAAAAATCGCACACGCCGGTCAATTTCACCCAGCTCTTTTTTTCGATAAATATACTCCGCATTCTCTGAGCGATCCCCTTCCGCTGCTGCCGTTGATAGCGCCTGCACAACCTGTGGGCGATGTTTGTTCCACAGATAATCCAGCTCTTCATCTAAAACAGCTTTGCCCTGCACCGTGATATAAGGTGAGCCTTTTCTGGCGGGTGGCCTGTATCTACCCATAATAAATAATATCTTCCACGCTAACGGTTATAAAAAAGGGCGCACTGTGCGCCCTTTAATTTTACTACATTTTATCAACCTGAAGTTAGCGTTTAATTTTCATAGCACAGAAGAATATCTTTAACCAGCCCGCTTCTCACGATGTCCGCATGCTCAAATTCATGAAAATACACCGTATCAAGGTGACTCAATCTATTAATTGCATCCTGCAAACCAGAAAGATGACCAATATCCGACTGACGAATATCACCATTGACAACTACACGACAGTTTTCACCGATGCGGGTTAAGAACATTTTCAACTGTGCAGCGGTACAGTTTTGTGCTTCATCTAATACTACAAACGCATCATTAAACGTTTTCCCCCTCAGATATGCCAGCGGAGCAACAACAATACGTTCATTTTTTATACCACATTCAACGGCTCCTTTACCCAGCCGGTCAATTAAACAGTCTCGAAAAGCATCGAAATACGGATCAAATTTTTCCTGTAGGTCACCGGGCAAAAAACCCATGTTTTCACCTGCTTCAACCGCAGGGCGACTGATAATGATTTTATCTATACGTCGGCTCTGCAACTCATCAGCTGCGAGCGCACCGGCGCAATAGCTCTTGCCCGTGCCCGCAGGGCCAGTGCCAAAGGTGAGTTTATGTGATTTAATACCTGTAATATACTGTGCCTGTGACTGTGTTTTTGCCTGAAGAGGAGGGGCTGCTTTTACTGAAAGGGGACAGGTTTCGATAAAGGAATTACGAGATTTAATGTCAACGACAACCGATGGTTCTGAGCCACGTTTTTTTGACTGTCGCGCTGTTTTTTTATGGGAAGCAGATCGTCTGGCCATATAAACATCCTTAAAGTTAAGTAATTAAAGCAATGCTGAACATTAAGTTTTAAAATTACTGTTTCTGTCGATATCACCTCTTATTTATAATTAACTTATATGGATTTATAGTGCCTGACACTCATCAGGTCAAGAGATTTTATATTAAATTTATGTTTACTCTATATTTTTTCACAAAAACACAGAAAAAACTTTACACCTGTACGCAGCAGTGTTACCTTTAAAGTTCACTCAACAGAAAAATTTCTCCATACTCGCCTCTCAGTATCTCGAAAAATGCTCAATAGCATCCGCTTTTCCAGCCTTCAGCCAGACAGGATTTTTTTATCCATTCAGCACGGAAATATGCTTTTATATTGAAATCTGGAAAGTTTTACAGCTTACGATTAATGACTTACTGCTTAAATTTTACCTGGGCCTTTTTCGACGATCTTCAAACAGCTCTATTTTAAAGTACCAGGCGAGGTAACCGAATGCGGCCAACAGGGTTCCTATAACCAGAAATATCAATGATAGAAAGAACAGAGCACGCACTTCATTCATAATATATTTTTTTTCACTACCCGATTCTACAAGATCAAGCTTCTTCTCCTGCATCAGGAGTTTTAAATTTCTCAGCTCATTTCTGAGCCGCTCAACTTCATAAGGCGTATAATCAATGTTATCTACGGTTGTCCCCTCCTGTGCTTTTCTGTCAGTGGCCTTTTCACTGGCCTGATCTTCTATCTGAGTATCTGCCTGCTCGCGCACTTTATCGATATGGCTAATTTCCTGCTGCAAACCATCAATCTCCATTTGTGCTCGAACCTGTGACTCAAACACCTCAGCAACAGAACTTTCAAATGATTGTATACGCTGGAGAGACAAACCAATATCCAGCATAATGACAAGCGTGCCCAACAGCGCACAAATTTTATAAATTCGCATTGCAGGTGCCCGTGTGGAAGGCATATTTATGATTTTGCGTAGTGATAAGCCTGTTTACACCATTGTTTCATTGCGGATGAATGATCTGTTTTTTCCTGTTCATCTTCCCTTTCCGGCCAGAAAGGATTAAAGCTCACCCAGGACTCACCAAAATCCGGTAGAACTTCGCCACCTTTCTCCAGTGCCTGCGCCATAGACTGCTTCGGCAGGCGATACATTAATGCGCTCATACCAATGGCTGCGGCAAAAATCACGCCATCATGGGTGTGTGCAAGATAATATGCGTGGTTATCTGTATCAGGGCAGTAAAATTTAATATCTCCCAGACCTTCAGTAGAAGCTACCAGCAATTGCACAATATCGGCATAAGCGGAGGGCTGATGCTGTTTTAAAAAACGAATCATCTGCTGGTTTTCAGGAAGATCTAACTCACCTTCAAACTCTTTTACAGGCTCAGACAAACTCATAATATCTTATTACCTTCACCACTTTATTGAACTCAATAGTCCGCCCATCCTGTTGCTGAAATCGCCACATCTGATGAGCCACACGACAGGACAACAGTATGACAGAGCCACTGAAAACATCAATCGAGGCGAATGATTAACCGTGGCCACCACACCAGAATGTGAACTAATTCAACCGACTACTCATACTTTAGCATAAACCTGAGAAAATTTGATCGGCCTGGCTGATTGCCTTATCTATGTTTGTTGAGAGCACATTAAAATGGCCCATTTTACGCCCATTTCTCGCCTCATGTTTTCCATATAAATGCAGCTTCAGCGCAGGGTTCCTCAGACAGTGCTGCCAGTCTACCGGCCATAAATCCCCCAGTAAATTAACCATTACCACCGGGCTGGTCAAACGCGCATCACCTGGCGACAGGCCACACATAACCCTTACCTGCTGCTCAAACTGAGAAGTTACCGCCGCATCCTGTGTGTAATGACCACTGTTATGCGGGCGAGGTGCCATTTCATTAAAGATCAGCTGATTATCTGTAGTAATAAAAAACTCTACGGCAAGTACACCTACGTAGTCCAGCGCATCTGCCAGCACTACGGCCTGTGCCCTGGCCTGCTCAACTATTTTTGCATCAACACGGGCCGGCACAATGCTTTGATGCAGCACACCATTTCGGTGCTCATTTTCAGCGGGTGGATAACAGGCAACCTCACCCCTGGCATTTCTTGCCAGCAGCACAGAAATTTCCACTGCCAGCTCCATTTTATGCTCCAGCACACTCTCTGGCTGCGCAGTGTCGCCTGATAGCTGAAAAACAGCCTGTAGCTCAGCGAGTGTGTTAATAACCTGCTGCCCTTTTCCATCGTAACCCAGCGTGGTGGTTTTAAGAATACCCGGTAAACCACAGTGCTCAACAGCCTTTGAAATATCGTCTGCCGTGCGAATACCGGCATAAGGCGCAGGATTTAAGCCCACTTTTCGAGCAAAATCTTTTTCCTTAATACGGTGACGCGCAATGCCTACAGCGTCAGCAGAGGGGTGTACCGGCCTTCGGGTGGACAGAAAGCGCAAACTTTCCGCCGGCACATTTTCAAATTCGGTGGTGATTGCATCACACTGCTCAACCAACTTTTCGAGAGCCTCCCGACAGGTGTAATCCGCCTGTATATGCTGATCAGCCACCTGTGCGGCAGGGCTCTTGCCGTCCGGGTCAAGCACCACCGTGCGATACCCCATATTACGCGCCGCCATACAGAACATACGGCCTAGTTGCCCCCCTCCTAAAACACCGAGTATTGCACCAGGTAATAGCATGATTTATTTATTCCAGATTTTCCTGAATTGAATCGGATTGAGCTTTCAGGCGCTATCTTCAGGTGGCAGCTGCATTTCCAGCACGGCCTCCTGCTGATCGGCTCGAAAATCAGCCAGCTGTTCCGCCAGCTCATCGTTCTGATTAGCCAGCAAAGACACCGCATAAAGCCCCGCATTCGCAGCCCCAGCCTCACCAATGGCAAAAGTCGCCACCGGAACACCTTTAGGCATTTGCACAATAGATAGCAGAGAATCCATGCCTTTGAGGTATTTTGAATTAACCGGGACGCCGAGTATCGGCAAGGTCGTTTTTGATGCCAGCATACCCGGCAGATGCGCAGCTCCGCCAGCCCCGGCAATAATGCAGGCCAGCCCTCGCTCACGGGCGGTCGCGGCATATTCAAACAGTAAATCCGGTGTACGGTGCGCAGAAACAACCCGCGTTTCATACTCAATACCAAATGCCTCAAGCTGTTGCACCGCATGTGCCATCACAGGCCAGTCGCTGCTGCTACCCATCACTACACCCACTTTTGTATTCATATAGCCACCTTAGGCAGTCTGAAACAGAGAAAACCGTATATTTTATAGAATTTAGCTCACTGTGACAATGAAAAACCAACCTTTACCTTGATTGACTTCAGGGCACCTCAATACACTAAATAGCACCCTCAGTGCGAGCATACTGAGGGTGCTAACTGCTTATATAGTCTTATTTTAGTATAAAACACCCCCATCATTAACGCCCGGTGTGCCGGTGATCCTGATAAGAGGTTGCGTCCCACTTACGTCAAAATAAAACACATCGGAGGAAAACGCTGATTGCTCCAGACCATAGCCTCGGGCATTGTCATCAACCCCAAGAAAAGTGATTGATCTTATATCCCCTGGCAGCACGCCTACGGTTTTCCTGAATGTAAAACTGACGGCATCATATACGCTTATCGTTTTAGATGTATTATCCAGCCTGAATATATTAAACAACTCAACACCCGCTGCTATATTAGCTGCACTGGGCGTGGTAAAGCCAGTCCACACTACATCCGGGCTTTCTGTTTTATTAGAGCCATCTGCCTGGACGACCCCTGCAACAGGTAGCGATGCCTGAGAATAACTATAGTAAATATTTTCCCCGCCTCTACCCATAATAAACAGACCGGGTTCAGCCGAGTTTGCCAGTTGCGTAGATGCGCCACCTGTTTTTAAAATTGAACGTATTTCAGAGGTGTTATTGACCGTATCGGCAACAGAGTATATTAAACGTTCATTTGTGGCACTAAAAAAGGATAGCATAACCTGTTTGCCTGCACCCTCATCCAGTATTTCAACAGGCGCATTGCCAATGGCATCTAACCTGAATATTTTTCCCCCATCAGAAAAATAACTAAATGAAGCATCATCTATTTCAAAGGGTATAAAAAACATATTCGGGCTGGTATACACAGGAGCCGAAATTGTATTCGCTGCAATATCATAAATCACAATAGAATTACCATCCAGAAGATATTCTTTATCACTGGCATCAATCGAACCAAAAAGAGAAGGGCGAAAATCAAAAGTACTTATAAGGGCGCAAGTTGTAGCACACTTAAACAGGCCTGATGACGCATCATCCCATGCAAGATATTCAGTCATTACATTATTTTCATCAAATGTTAACGCCGTCAAAAAGTCCATGGTTAACACTGCTGCCACAGTAGTATCCCAGCCAAACTTCACGTATTTCCACTGATCGTCAGGACTTCCGCATTCGCTATCAGCACCTGCATCCAGATAAAAGTAAAGGCTTTCATCGAAATTTCTGGCGTTCTCGTTAGCAAATGTCGCATCATCACACAACAACACATTACTTTCAGATGAAACTTGTATGGGACTCTCAACTGAGGTAGCCGACTGCGCCAGCACCTTCCAGATTTTGCCTCCTTTTATATACATCATCGCTGGATAATGTATATCTGACACCAGCCCCCCGATAACATCAACAATAGTAAAAGACACCATTAAATTTTCACCCTCCGTATTATCATCAATCAGTATTGAATCGGATGGGCTGGCAAGATTAGAGCCGGCCGATAATGTCAGGTTTTTGGGGTCATACGCATAAATGCTCTTAACCTCATTGATTTCACTCACATAAAAATACAGAACATCCGTTGTGGTGGTAATCGTATCGTTATCAACAATATTGATCTGTACACTGCTGTTAGCGCCTAAAGCCGCATTATTAATTGCATTGCTCAGGCTAATATTAATGGTTTCAGTGCTTTCTATAAGCAGATCGTCTACAAGGCTGATACTAAGCGTATTGGCCTGAGACTGTGAACCTGCCCAGTTTAAAGTGCCACTAACACTGGCCACCGTATAATCACTGTCCGATGCAGAGCCATTAGAAATCGTATAATCAACAGAAACATCCCCCAGCGTGCCACCTGTGCGCGTTACCGATATATTAATCGTTCCATCTGCCTCATTCACCAGCAATGATGATGTTGCAAACTGAATCGTACCTGCATCAACAACCGGTGGGCTGGCAGGCGGAGTAACGCTGGGTGTTTGCGCATTATCATTACCTCCTCCCCCACCTCCGCAGGCCGTTAAAAAGACGCTTAACGCCATAATACCTGCGAATTTACTGATTTTTCGAGCGATTCCCGTGTCTTTGCGAATTGTGCAAATAGTCATATTGATCTCCTCTTTCATTAATAACATCTAATTGTTATTAATAAGGACAAATGAAGCGCTATATGGGTTACAGATCTGAGTAAAAAAATAACAGAAATAAATTTTATTTATAAAAAACAATGACTTATAATAAAAACCAGATGTGAAACCAGAAAAATATGCTTATAATGCATAAATTAATGTAACCTGAAACCATGCTCAGTTGTCTTTAATAACAACATACTCTGACTACGGCATCTCACAGAGGCAGGAATGCAACAGGCAGAGGACTCAACTTGAACCAGGCAGAAAGAAAAATGGATAAAAACTTAATAATAGAATGCTTATACAGAGATCATAAAGATCATATTTACAATTTTCTGGCGCGCATGGCAAACGATCCAGAGCTTGCTCTGGATATAACACAGCAAACCTTTGTTAAAGCCCTGAGCGATAAAAACATCCACCAGGTAGAAAACCCGAAAGCCTGGCTATTTACCATTGCGCGAAACACACTGTACAATGAATTTAAAAGGAAAAAAGCCACATCGCTGGATGCGCTTGTAGAAAATGACAATTTTGAAGCCATAGATAACGGCGAAGGTGTAGAGGATAAAGCAGAAGTTAAAGACATACAGATTAAAGTTGAAAAATCTATCAGGCGTATGCCGGCCAAAACTAAAGAGCTAATGATTTTACGCTACACGGAAGATTTAAGCATTAAGGAAATATCTCATATAACAGGTCGAACACTATCAGATGTTAAAGTTAATTTACACCGTGCAAGAATCAAATTTGAAACATCGTTCACCAGTGAAATGTATGCCAGAGTTGCTATCGCGCGCGACCAGTGCGACACACTCACAACACTGCTAACCCCTTATATTGACTCAGACATTCCAGAGCAGGATTTACAGCGTGTTGATAAGCACATTACAGGCTGTAAAATATGCTATGAAGATACCGAGCAGTTAAAACGCTCCAGAACATTATTTAATTTTGCCGCCCTGTTGAGCGCCCCCTATATCCTGGACAGGATGATGGGAGAGGCGATGGCATCGGAGCTGGATTTTTTCTCTACTACCAACACTCATACCGGAACAAATAGTGCATCGGCAGGCGTAGATAGTGCCAGCAGGACAGCATCAGTAACCCATGCGCCAACAAATATAATATCCCTGAAAGCCGCATCCATAATTGCCGCATCCGTAATACTGACAATTGCTGTTATCGTAACGCTGCTCATAAACGATGAAAACGATGCCACAGACCCGGCAGCCCGTTCACTGGCATCACCCGCATCAATAACGACACCTCCTTCATCAGCTGTGCCGAAAACAAAACTCGACCCTGATATAACGACTATTGTGAGTTTTAAGGCTCGAAATGAAAAAACCGGAAAAGACATAAAAAAAGGCCTGCAATGGCGTATTTTTAATATTGCAGATAGCAATGGAGCGCCTTTATCCGGTGCCGCCGAATCAATTAAGACCAGTGATACAGCCCGCTTTGAAATGATTTTAAATTCAGGTTATTACCTGGCAAAAGTCACTTACAGGGGGCAGACGCTTGAATCGGAGTTTGCTGTGAAAGATGATGACCCTGTAAATATTCAACTGGAATTTTCCAGTGTTTCTGAAGCCCCGCCTGAAACAGCCAGGACAGCACAGCAGGAAAAAGCATACGCCCCTACAATTCATATTCGCCGCATGGAAACCGGAACATATGAATCAAAACCAATAAAGGTCAGCTGGGACTTATGTGTAGAGTCGATTAAAATGTATAAGGAAATACGCGCAAAGCACCCGGACATATGGGCCATACAGGAGAAGAGTCTGAAAGAACAGAACCCTGAATTTAACCTTGATCGAGGGCTGGCACCTGAACCGGACTGGTCGAAATTAACGCAGAACTATGAAGATGAGTATTTTTCAGGTGACAAATACGCGCTATACAGTGAAAAAACCGACTATGACGACGTATCCGAAGATGGCAGTTGCAAACTCAGTAAAACCACCTCTAAAACAGCCGAAATAGACGATGGAGAATTCAGCTATTTCGTAGATTTTGATAACAGAATAGCTGAAAAAAATATCAGCAAGGTCGTACTTGAAAAAGAAGTGAAGGCCATGTACCAGAACTTTGCCGAAAACAACCCGCTGGCGCAAATGGCCGGAAAACTAATGACAGAAGCCATGCTGGGCAAAGCCGGTAGTGCGCAGGAACAACAGTCAATCAAAGCAATTAAAGACCTCGAAGCATTAACAGAAGTTGCGGGAACAGAAACAATGGCCGGTGAAACCTGTGAATATACCGTTATGGGCGAACAGTCATCTGTACGCATCTGTTACTGGAAAACCATGCACGAATACCCCTCGATTGTAAAACGTCCCATTATCCTTGGATCAACGGTTGAATTAGATAAAAACGTAGATCACCCAATGATAGGGAATCAGATCACCAGAGCCATTCTGTTTGAAAAAGACATCACACTGGATGATTCTATTTTTTCTGTACCTGCGGGTATTAAAATTGACGACACAAACTATAATGAAATGATGCAGGAGGGAGGACCATCTGGAAACGATCAGTAAACGTTATAAATACTTTAAAAACATATAGACACTAAAACACAGGAGAAAAAACATGAAAAAAATAATCGCTGTATTATTTATCGGCCTTGTCATCAACAATATAGCACTTGCTGACACCCGAATAATCATTGAAACAGGTGATAGCAAAGCAGACATATGGTTAAATGAAAAATATGCTCGCACCTCATTCATAGAAAATAACTCCGATAAAAACAGCCCTGATGAAAACGACCCTGATGAAAACAGCTCTGAACAACCACCAGGTGATGTTATTAAAAATTTTAGCTCAGGAAAAGACTATATGATTCTTGATAAAAAAAAGACGCTCGTCGATATGTCTTCTCCGCCAATGTTTTTCGGCAAAATGATGTCTGATACACCTAAGAGAATAAAGAATCATAAAATAAGCTTTACATACAAAAACAGGGGATCGGGTGAGACAATTGCAGGCTTAAAAACGACTAAATATGAAGTTAGCGCAGAAGGGATAAAGTGTTTTGATATATGGCTCACAAAGGACAGGGTTTACGGCCAGACCATGAAAAAACTTGGTTTATTTTCAGAAGACGAGCATGACGAATCTGGAAGTATATGCGAACAGACAAATGCAGATGATAATGAAAAATATGGTTTTCCGGTAAAAATTATCGCTGCTGATGCAGAGCAGGATATGCTAGTCGTGGAGTTCAAAACCAATGTTAAAGCGCCCAGAAAATACCTGTCCTTTCCAGCAGGCTACAAAATTATGACAATGACAGAAATGATACAGGAAGAAATGGCCAAACGATTTTCTCAGCAGTAAATACACTACCGGAGGCTTTTTCCTGCGTAAGGATGCTATTTTTCTAGATACTACCTTACTCAGGAAAACTCGTTTAGAAGCTCAAGAGCCAGACTGAAATATTACGCCGTGTACAGGTATTCTTTCAATCTCACTTCACCTTCTATAAAACTATATTTATTTACGCTATCACCCTTCTCTCCCTCAAGCACATAAATAGCTGTTGGCCCAAACATCTGTTTCGCTTCATTGCCAGTACAGGTCGGTAAATACACATTCATTACTCGCGGGTCGTAATAACGAAAAAAGATACTCTTGTTATCATAATTTTTAACTATCTGTATACTCCGAAAATGTTTGCGTACATCCATAAAGGACACACTCTCATCAATAACGCAGTAAATACCAGAATGTGTACCCCATCCATCCAGTAGCCACTCCGTTAGTGGTGATTTTGTTTCAAGCTTCGCAAGGTATGGTGCAGCCTGCGCAAGTTCCAGATCCAGTTTACCGCTTAATAGACAACAGTATTGAGTGTTATTTTTTTTTATAGCTTCTAATAACCCGGAAACCGACGCTCCATCAATCACTGCATATAAATGACTATTTTCAAATGAAAACAGATAATCACATATTTTAGTTTTCATTTCAGTCGAAATCATAATAATACTCTTTTCATTCTGCCTGTTGTTTTTGTCACTATCGTAGATATTATTTATTATAAACTTCACAAAAAGGTAGCTCTGTAAATGAATCTCCATTTTCTACTGCTTTCTGTAAGGGCTGCGCAAGCGCATTAACTGGCTTTTGCCCTTACACAACTTTTTTCCCACTTCAGAGCCTGCCTCCATGCGCCATAGAATCACCCAGCCTCGCAGCTACTTTGCCACTCACAATCACGCCGTTAGAGCCTGAAGCAACCCTTGAGCATCAATACATATCACCTGTTCGTACTGCGGGTCCCTCCATTCCCGGTTACCACCTTTTCTGTTATAAAATTACTGGTTAAGTGTCACCTCTATTAATTGATTATGCCCTCTGCGTAACCTGGAGCATGTAGCTGCAAGGCACGGCAAAACAACAGAGCCTTCTCACGGTCGCACCGCCAGAAACGGTGGTTTACCTGAATTTAATTACAACCTTTCTGTCAGGTACTGTTTACAGGCATATTTCACTATTTCTCTCATCCATTTCCACCGTTTGCAATATTTATTCCATGCTTTATGTACTCTTTATAACGCTCAGTGATTTTTTCAGGCTCGGGCTGAGAAAAACTAACCGCTGAAACAATTGAGCCAGCTACAGCATGGGCATATATATAAGGCATAACTTCCATGACAGGTTCATCTGGAGCCGCAATGCTACCCCCACTCCAGAAAGCAGCCGCACAAACCCAACTTGCCACAGTTGAATATTCACCATCTTCCGCATGCTTTTCACACACACGGCGATTTTCATCTGTATTATCATATACCCAGGCTTCGGCTGCTTTCAATCCCATCTGGAATTTTTCATCCGCCTTGTCAATATGGTGACGAGCACATACACAGGCCCACCATACCGCTTCCCGAGCTGGTAAGGCATGCGCCAGGAAGGTCACCGCATCCTGATAATGCTCATTATCTATCAATGACTGTATATATTCGGCTGGCGGCAACTCCTCATCCAGCGCAGGCTGAAACTCATCAATAAACTCAAAGTGCTGAGTTATATTTTTTGCTTTTTCTACTTCAACTTTTCTCATATTCGTTTCCATAGTCAATTTTCACCAGTGCCAGGCCTTCAAAGCCAGTCTGAGGCGGAATACTATTACCTTACATGCATTTTTATACACTTACTTCCCTGCGCAAACTCAGACTTTCTACTGGCAGGAAAAGATATGGACATTCGCTTAATTCAGTTTTAAAAAAGCTCAGTTAAGTTTTATCAACCCACCTTTGACTACCACCATAGCACTGCCTTTCACATCCACTTTAGTCGCTTTTATTAATATTCCCGTAGATGTTAATTTAATGCTGCTGCCCCCAACCTTAAGCGCTATAAAGTCAGTGGCCTCTATCGTAACAGACTGAGCTTCCGTCTTGCTTGCTTTAGCCACTTTCATATAATGGTTAGCTTTAATTTCAGATTTTTCATCATTTTTAATTAAGCGACGATAATTTTTTTCAGCCTGTATAAAGATTTCTTCTGAGCCTTTTTTATCATCAAATCGTAATTCATTGAAATTTTTAGCCCCACCATTCAGGGTTGAATGAGATTTAATACCATGCTGGGTTTTTTTTGACTGCGGATATGGCGGCATATTATCATTATTATAAACTGATCCGGTAATAATGGGTCGATCCGGATCACCATCCAGAAAGCTAACAACAACTTCCTGACCAATGCGTGGGGTAATTTGCGTACCCCATTTATTTCCTGCATAGGCCTGTGCAACCCGTATCCAGCAGGAACTACTTTCATTATAGCGACCTTCTCGATCCCAGTGAAACTGAACTTTAACTCTCCCGTATTCGTCTATTTCAATTTCTTCGCCTTTGGGGCCCACCACAATTGCTGTTTGTGGACCTTTCATCACCGGTTTTATCATGTTGGGCAAAGGGGAGAAGTGAACATTATCAGGAATGCACATAAAGCTATTACTATAACCTGCACCTGATGCATCCTGAGCATAATAACTGTCATCGTAGAAATGATGAGAAACCGAAGCCAGGATGTATTTTCCCTTTTCAGATTCGCACTCATGATCCTTAATTTTAAACACCCCGCCTGCATAGAAACTGGAACAATTACTGGATGCTTCAACAATACTGTGCGCCAGCTCTTCTCCCAGCATGCGGTTCTTTGTGCGCTGCTCTCCCTGATCAGCCACTTCATGATACCCGGGATAGTTATACTGCTCAAGATTATCGTTCAGAGGCAACTTAATCAGAGTAGGCGTACTGAACTCCAGTTTATCCTCAGGATTCTTAAAATTATAGTCTCGTTGAGTGCGTTTTCCACCACAGAAGGCATACTGATGATCCCAGCTATTTATATGCTCATTGTCTGAGCCTCCACGGGTAAATAAAATTTCATTTTCACTGCAGTCACAATAAGCGTTTTTCTGATCGACCATCACCAGAGTATGTTTTTTTTTCTCGTGTTCAAAATAATAGGCTATACCTTCCTCTTCCATTAATCGAATCACGAAATCCAGATCTGACTCATTAAACTGTACGCAGTATTCCCGCTCTTTATAGTTCTCATTTAAATTCCATTTAAATTGCGAAATAATGCTGTGTTCTTTAAATATTGCCTCTATTATATTGATTGCAGTTTTATTTTGAAAAATTCTGCAGTTGCTCCTTTTGGATAAAAACCATAGCCAGGGAACAATAACCAGGTTGTACTGACGCAAATTGACATTCCCAGTAGGGACAATACCTCCCAGACGAAACTCACTTACATAGCCGTTAAAAAAACGACCATTGTTGTCATGAATATTTACGGTTACGGACTTACCAATGATTTCCCTGGCTTTCAATAGCTGGTTTTCTGACAGCGCTTCCAGCTGAAATTCAAACAACTCCGATATATACTCTGTACCAGACATGGATGATAACAGCAATTTATCATCACCAAGAGGTGTTGTCAGAGAGATTGTACGATTTTTCTGGGTAATTTGACTCATGCTAGTGATCCCTACAAAACTTTTTGTCAACAGACTTGATTTAATAATTTGGCAGTTTACTCTGCCTGTTTACAAAAGTCAAAAATCTGTCTACAAAAGCACTTTTTTTTGACCCTGTTCTCAATTCCCATTGCCTTCGACTTAACATTTATGCCTGGGACATCGAAATCTTCACTCATAGTAATTCGCTTAACCTTACTAATAAGTCGGAAAGATAAGAATACCCGCAATTGAAAAGCGTCAGCCGCAGGGATACGGATGTCGAGCCTACAGGGATGGTTTTACGACGACTTTTCAATTGTAGGTATCCTTTCTACTCGTTGCAGTAGTAACTACTGCATTTTTAAAATACTTAACTCAACTGAAACACCTGTTCCGAACAGTCGGGTACTTCATCAGATTTGTATTAACGGCAAACTCTTCAGACAACACGGTGGTCATCCTCCTGAGTCACAATATAACATTATTATAATATTGTTATTTAAACCCGAGCCTCTCACTCGTTTCAGTGGAATTTCGATTATTACTTGCTCTGAAAGTCAAAAATCAGCTAAGATACAGAAAATCTTCTCCTGCCCACAAACCAATGGTAATGCAATCAGATTAATATACCCATCGCGTTTGAATTTTCGTCATAAAAGTATTTAAAAAAGTCATCATTTAATGCTAACATACTGAAATGAAAGAAAATAAACTAAATTTATCAGTATCAGAGATTGCTAGTTTACGAATTGAGCATAAAGCAGCAAAAAAGAAACGTGATGCAGATCGAATTAAAACCACTGTTCTTCTTGCCACTGGCTGGACAGTGATGCAAGTTGCAGAAATATTGTTCATGGATGATGATACTATTCGACGCTACCGTGCTCAATATGATAAAGATGGGCTAAATGGTTTGTTGAAAGATAATTACAGGGCAAAAAAGCCAACCTGTCAAAAAATGAACGGGAAGATCTGTCAAAACATATTGATGCAGAGCTGTATGTGACAGTGCAATCCATCGTTAACTACGTGAAGAAAGAATATCGCGTTATGTACAGTAATAAGTGGAATGACAGATTTATTACATAGAACAGGCTTTGTTTATAAAAAATCGAAGGTTGTTCCTGGAAAAGCGGGCACTGAAGCACAAGAAAAATTTATTAAAAATTATGCTGAAATTAAGGAAAATAAAAGAGCTGCAACAACTAGCATGATGAATTCACTCAATAAGAATCCGGCGGATAAGAAATTTCGCCCTGCTCCTCGAACCTGGCGCGTTCCCGGTACAGGCCCCTGCCCCTGCCTCTGTCTCCACCCTGGCAGACCACATCCAGGTCTATTACAACTGAAATGATAATTGCATATGAATTTTTCCATATTTTTTCTGGCCTTAAAATTAAGACAGACAAACTGTTTCCCGTTAAAAATCATTAACTATGTTAAAAACAATTTATTTCATTAAAAATATTTAAACTACTACAATATTTTTAATATAGATACCATCTGAAAGGGTCGTTTCGATAAAAAACAGACAATACAAATAATATAGATACTACTGAAACGAATAGACACTACATTGAAAAATGCAAGTGATTGTAGAACAGTTATTCTGAGTCCTGCAAACGCCATTTCAATCCCTGATACCAGACATCTGCCATCATCCAGCCTCCGTTATCATTATGATGTCGATGATCCGACAGGTTACATCCCTTAATATCTGCATTAGCGCCGACACCATTATCAATCTCGGAGTCATCCGCTTCGATTACACCTGGGCGCGGAAAGTCATGCGAAACATTAGCTGGAATACTCCAGGTAGAAAGCCCACGTGTGTAGCACTCCGCACTTCTTTGCCACATTCTTCGTACATTGCCCGGGTGGAGCAACATCATACGCTTATCCTGATTCGCAATGGCAAACTCTTCCAGACCACGATACTCCCAGTAAACCGAAGGTTTATAAAACCGATTAAAGGGTTCTGATACTGTGGGCACATGTATACCATGACTGGTTTGACCACGGACACAGGCCCCGTTAAAAAAACGACAACCAGCTGTTTCAACGGGTTTCATGGAGTAAATAACATAATCCAGGCCATATTTATTAATCAGCGTTTTACCTAGCTGTTTAAGCCATTTTGAATAACGACGGGGCGCACTGTCGTTGGCCGTTATCCGGCCATCGCAATTCCAGTCAAGCAAACCATTGACCACACCAGAAGGAGCCAGACCTGAACAGGGCAGTACTACGCTACGAGCAATATCGGCCGGGAAAAAATCCGCTACATCAACAACACCGTCTCCGGTATAATCATTCACAGGAAAGCTTCTATTGGTGCTATCCTGCACTAATGCTATATGAACATCCATTCGTTCCCAGCACGTTCGAAATTCAACATTAAACTCTTCATTGCGCACACCGTTTTCATGCCACACACAGGACGCAATAGTTGCGGGCACACTGGCGGAGCAACACGCGCTACCGGCCCGATCAACACCCGTAATTGAACGATCAATTTTCAGTCGACGACATGACCATCTCCGTGAACTGGCATCCTCACAGTATTGCCCCTCTCTGGCCAGCATACGGTGATACTGGATGTTGCTTTGCCGTGCAATCATTTGCGACCAGTAAAAACCGCCATCACCCGCCGTTTGCCCTTCAAAGGCAATATAGTTTCGGCCATCTAAACGCACAAAATTCAGGGTAGAAACTAATTTATCCGGATAACCCCCCACCTTGCTGGTACTATGCCCAACAAATAACAGCCCCACATCAATGGGGTCGCCAAAACTGTCCGTAACATCAATGCCTAATGTGCCAGCGGCATTAACAATATTCGGCAATAACATAATTAAAAAAAGATTAAATAGCCCGATTATTTTAACAATACGCATTTTTTGTCTCCTGAAAACGAATTTATAATAAACACTCGTTTTATTAAAAAATCCTGTATAGAAAATTACTACCTGAAACTTTTAAAAATACTACCCCCGCAGAGACAGTATACCCCTGCTCCTGCCAGTATGGACAAAAAAGTAAGAGACTATATTAGCCAGCATATACAGAACGACTCACCTGAAAAGCAGGCACTCCATCAAATGTGTATTGATAGAGTGCCGGGTAATTCCCATAACCTGTTATAATTCTAAAGCATCTGCTGTTTTTATGAAATCATACAAAAGTATGATTGAACAAAAAAGTAGTGTATATATTATTTGGGTATATGAAATAGATATCAATTATTCAGAAATGTCATCCGCAGAGATACGGATATCAAAATTACAGGGTAACTACTCACACAATCCAGTGTAATTTTACCTGGAAGAGTGCATTTATAGCTAAAGGAGGTGCGAGTCGCATAACATACATGCAGCGGTTCATACACAGGATACAGACAAATCCACCACAGAGAATGAAACGTGTTACGAAAAGTGCTGCGTTATGCCATTGCACCTGAAAATTCAGGTTCGCAAAATCTATCTTTTGCCTGGGCTAAACCCCGGATTCCTGTACTATAAAACATCGGAGATGAAGCTTTAAGACGGTGTAAATAATTCTGTGTAACTGCAATAAGTTAAATATAGTCAGTTAATCGTTCTTCAAACTCAATCATAAACCGATTCAGTGCAGGTTTCCAGTTTCTTATGGGCATAGTCCATTTTTTAGCCGCTTGTTGAGTGGCCAGATAAACCACTTTTTTGGCTGAGTCATCCGTAGGAAACAGCTTTCGTTTTTTTATCGCCTTACGTATAACGCTGTTTAACGATTCGATTGCTTTTTTCGATACTTAGCGCAACCTGCCATCGCTCACACCGAGCACAGCATAACCAGAGCGCAATAAATTACTAATAACTCTAAATGACCCTCCCACATGCAACTTATCCTTACTGTCGCCTTCAACACTCTCCTCAACCAGCAGCGCAAGAACACCACCACCAACCGTTTGAAAAGCAGGTTTCCAGTCTGTAACAAGAGCATCGGTCCCATCGCTTTGTGTTGCGATTTTCACCAGCCTCCGTTGTGAAACGCTATTGACCTTGTCAAAAATACCTCCCGCATATACGATGTTTTTTGAGACCGTTAGCACATTAACCTCCTTATCGACCTGCGGGTTCCAGCCTGTATTAACCGTACCATTAATATCTATCGATGCCAGATTAGCATACCCATTATTTCCCCCAACGCCTGTAAACTTCCCGCCCACATAAACAGTATTGCCTGAAATAGCCAACGAACTCGCCAGAACCGTGCCCTGGCCATCCAGCTTCAGTTCCGGATCCCATGAATCCAGTACACCATCTACTCCTACAGCGGCCAGAGCCCCACGAGCAACACCCGCAGCCTCAGTAAAACTTCCACCTATATAGATGATTTCCTTATTCGTATTAATACCCTTAACAACAGCCAGTGTGTGAACGGGGCCATTGGCACCCGGATTCCAGCCATTCAATGTGCCATCTGAACTTATTGCCACCAGAGAATTACGGGTAACCCGAAAATTACGGCCATCCCCTCCAATCTGCGTAAAATCCCCACCTGCATACAGAACACCATTACTATCCAGCACCAGCGATCGCACTGTGTCATCTGCATCGGCTACCCAGTCGGTATTCACGCTACCATTGCCCACTGTATTAATCGCAACCAGATTTTTTGCCACTATGCCATTAACCGAGTTGAAAGTGCCACCCGCATAGATTGTATTACCGGCATATGCTAATGAATTGACTCTTACATCACCACCACTTTCTATCGTCCTGTCTACACTCGGGTTCCAGCTGGTCAGATTGCCATCTGGCCCTGTTGCAGCAAGCCGTTTACGCACAACAGATGCACGTCCAATGGTTGTAAACACCCCCCCCACATACAGCGTGTCGCCAGAAACGGCCAGTGTATTGACATTATTATTAGGTCGAGGATTCCAGCGATCAATAACTGTACCATCAGTTCTTAACGCCGCAAGACGGCTTCGTCGCTGCCCATTAATCGCTGTAAACTGGCCTCCCACGTACACTACATTATCGATAACGGCCAGTGTATTAACTTCACGATCCAGATTCAGATTCCAGCGAGGCCTTACGCTCCCATCCGCCGTTTTCAGTGCTACCAGACGATTGCGCCCCACACCCCCGATCGTCGTAAAGCTCCCTCCCACATACACCGTATTCCCATTACCCGACAGGGCCAGCGCATTAACACTGCCATCTTCTACATTCGGGTTCCAGCCTGTTAAGCTGCCCCTGTTATCGCCAGCACCCCCCACTATTGCCGCCAGGCGGTTTCGCGTAACGCCCCCTATTGTTGTGAACTCCCCTCCGGCATAGACAATATTACCTGCAACTGCCAGCGACTTTACACTGCCGCCTTCTGCACTCGGATTCCAGCCGATATCAATCACCCCATCCGTACCGATTGCAACCAGGCCATTTGATACATTGCCACCCACTATGCTGAAATCACCTCCGGCATAAACCGTATTGCCGGAAACGACCAGGGCGTTCACTCTCTGGGGAATCTTATTTTTTTCTCTTTCAGGATCATTTACATCAGGATCCCAGTTGACAAGCAGCTCACCATCCGCACCGATCGCTGCCAGACGCTTTCGATTACCCCCCCCTATCCTTGTGAAATCCCCTCCTGCGTACACAATATTATCTTTCACAACCAGTGCTTTGACATCTCCATTTGCGCCGGGGTTCCAGTTCCTGTCCACTGTAAGATCGGGCAAAATATGAGCCAGATTCTGTCGCTGTTGTGAACCCACCCGTGTAAAACGCCCGCCAATATACCAGCCACCCAGGCCATCCGGCACGACTACAAGAACGCGATTATTAACCTGAGGAAAGTCACCGACTATCAGCTTGCCAGTCGCAACATGCACGGGTACAGCGCCCCCCGTGGCGGTTCCCACACTTGTGAATTGCCCCCCCAGATAACGCGTACCATCAGGTGCTAAAATAATGTCCCGAACCCGGTTATTAAAAACAAGCTCACCTGGCCTGCTGGCTGTTTCAGCAGAGCGAATTCTTTTTTCATTATCACTCCCCTCATCATAGATCGCTTCCAGCACAAAATAATATGCCCTGCCATTTAGCAAATCCGTAATCTCCACCGGAGCAGTTACACCTTCTTTAAAAGTCCCCTCAGTATGGTTGTTATAGTTATCTGGATCAAAACCTTTGTCTGATGAATAATAAAGATTATAACTCACTTTGTTTCCGGTATTCCAGTTAACTGCAACAGAGCCGACTTTAGGAACAATACTGAGTCTGTCACCAGGAACGCTCCGGGAATCCCCCGGATCTGTTTTTTCGCCAACTTCATAAATATTACTGAAGCCGTCACCGTCACTATCGTGAATATCAAAGTCATAGCTAATTGGCGTGAAATCAACATTGCCAGAACCAGAGGTTAAATCAACCGTTCTATTTGCACTGGCCAGTACATAGGTTGCGGAGCCAATTGTGTACTCATAAGCGATAGAAATATTGTGAATAGCCAGGCTTAATCCAGGAATGCGGGCTGAAGCCGACCCCCTTCCGCTACCATCTATATCCATCTTTATCCTGTTGCTCACCGCTCCATCTATCGTAATGTATGCACTTAGCGTACCCCCGCCATCCAGTACAAGCTTCTGTAATCCAGAAGGCAGCTCTGTGGATGCTTTATTGCTGTCATTACCTACTGAGTTATTATCTTCACCACTACAGGCGTAGAGCATAAATAACAACAAGCTTAAAATGAGTTTCCTGAAAACCATATCACCACCCTTTATTTATATAATTAGATTTATGGACACCTCTATTGATGGTTGTAACCGAAGCAAAACCAGGTGACCTGAAGACAGAAAAAACGGCACTGCGTTAACCTGCACATTTTCAGTCCATTTATTTATATTTTGATTCCTGATCACGCACGACTCAGCACAGCTATGATTATAACAAAAAATAATTTTTTTCTGCTATTACTCGACCTGCCTCTGGCTCAAACACCTCTTCCAGGGCAGTCCATTGGAATTACACTGTAACAACCTGAATAGTTATTTTATTTTTCCAGCACTTATTTCAATTCACCCGTATTCGCATCAAACACACCATAACCGGACCAGAGAAACTCTCTGGGGAATCTAAATGACCCGCCTGCATACACCGTACTGCCCTCAACCAGCAACGCCAGAACATTACCAGAAGGAATACCTGGATTCCAGTTTGTAACACTGCCACTACCTATTGCTATCGCCCCCAGTCTTCTTCGTGAATTCCCATCAATAGTGTTAAAAGAGCCTCCCACATAAACGGTATTATTTGCAACAGTTAGCATAATAACATCTTCGTCTACCTGCGGAGTCCAGCCAGTATTAACCGTACCATTAATATCGATCGATGCCAGGTTAGCAAAGCCAGTATTTCCTCCAACACCTGTAAACGCACCTCCCACATAGACGCTACTACCAGAAACAGTCAGTGATCGGGCTACAATGTCATTCTCTACACCCAGATTCGGGTTCCAGCCCAGCAATACATTATCCTGATTGCCCCCTGTTCCCACCGCAGCCAGCTTGCCTCGCGCAGTGCCATTAATCTCGGTAAAACGCCCACCGATATAAACGATGCCACTGGAAATAGCCAGGGTATGAACAGCCCCATTGGCAGCTGGGTTCCAGCCAGTCAATGTGCCGTCTGGATTTATGGCCGCCAGTAAACTACGATTAGCGCCCCCAATCCGGGTAAAATCCCCCCCCGCATACAAAACACCATTATTATCCAGTGTCAGCGTCCGCGCTGTTTTATCTGGATTGGGTGTCCAGTTAGTATTTACCCGGCCATCCGTGCCAATGGCAACCAGGTTTTTAAACGCTGCGCCATTAACCTCAGTAAAATTACCGCCCGCATAAATCGTATTATCTGAGTACGCTAATGTAATAATATTTGGTGCATTTCCATTTGATCCCGTCCCACCGATACTCGGGTTCCAGCGGGTAAAATTACCATCAATACCTATCGCGGCAAGCCGATTACGCTCAATAAATGCACTTCCAATAGTTGTTAGTATTCCCCCCACATACACCGCATCACCTGAAACGGCCAGGGCATTAACATTATTATTCGGTTGGGGATTCCATCGGGTGACCTTGCCATCAGCTACTTCTAACGCTGCAAGGCGATTCCGAACCTCCCCGCCAAGCGCTGTAAATCTGCCCCCCACATAAATCACATTACCAATAACAGCCAGGGTGCGCACTTCTCGATTCGCATTCGGGTTCCAGCGAGGCCTCACACCTGCATTCACAGTATTTATCGCTGCCAGGCTATTGCGTCCCACACCCCCTATTGCCGTAAAACTCCCCCCCATATACAGGATATTGCCCGATACTGCCAGTGCATTAACACTGCCATCTTCTACATTCGGATCCCAGTCCGTTACACTGCCCCTGTTATCCCCATTGGCCACGATTGCCGCCAGACGATTTCGAGTAACACCACCTACCGTTATGAAATCTCCACCGGCATAAACAATATCACCCTCCGCAGAGAGTGCATTAACACCGCCACCGCCAGCATCCGGATCCCAGCCAGTATCAGGCGCGCCAATACCCGTCGTCTCATCAATATTGATCGCTGCCAGACCATTAAGTACATTGCCACCAACTGTATTAAAATCGCCACCCACATAAACCGTGCTACCACTCACCGCCAGGGCATTGACACTTCTATCTGCATCCAGGCCCCAGTCAAGCGCCACACCATCGGCACCAATCGCAGCCAGACGCTCTCGAGAAGCCCCCCCTATGTTTTTAAAATTCCCCCCTGCAAATACAATATTATCTTTTACAGCCAGTGCTTTAACATCACCATCTGCTGTCGGTTTCCAGTTTTCATCCACGCTAAGATCTGACAGAATATGCGCCAGGTTCTGACACTTCTCTGAACCCACCTGGGTAAAACGCCCACCAATATACCAGCCACCCTGACCATCCGGGACAACGGCAAAAATACGGTCATTCACCTGGGGAAAATCACCAGCGATCAGTTTACCTGTAGTGAAATGTACAGGTACTCCACCCCCTGTGGCGGTTCCCACACCCGTGAATTTCCCACCCACATAGCGCGTGCCATCGGGGGCCAGAACAATATCATCAACCAGATTATTAAATACCAGCTCACCCGGCCTGCTGGCTGTTTCTGCGGAGCGAACTGTTTCTGTTGCATAGACCGCCTCCAGTACAAAATAATATGCCCTGCCATTGATCAGACCCGTAATCTCCGTCGGGGCAGTTACCAAGCTGACAACAGCCCCATCATCTGGAGCCCCATCATCTGGATCAAAACCTTTTACTGATGAATAATAAAGGTTATAACTGACCGCCCCCCCACTTCTGCCATTCCAGTTGACTACCACAGACCTGGATTTGGGAACAATCCTGAGCCGATTACCGGGAACACTCAGGGAGTCCCCCGGATCTGTTTTTTCACCCACCTCATAAACATTGCTGAAACCATCATTATCACTATCGTGAATATCAAAGTCATAGCTAATTGGCGTGAAATCAACATTGCCAGAACCAGAGGTTAAATCAACCGTTCTATTTGCACTGGCCAGTACATAGGTTGCGGAGCCAATTGTGTACTCAT
>UOFG01000045.1_pt1 | contig 25686 bp, 21 predicted proteins | sample 1988411 | NCBI WGS metagenome assembly UOFG01 (sample SAMEA4712194, study PRJEB27164) | hydrothermal vent metagenome | biome: marine basaltic hydrothermal vent biome; feature: marine hydrothermal vent; material: mineral | place: Pacific Ocean | collected 2011-06-14/2011-07-23 | depth 1689 m
GCTCAACTGAAATCAAAAATGGCAACACAAACCGGCGAGGATTTAACCGCCTCTGCGGTTGAAGTTAATGGCATAAAAGTACTTGCGGTGAAGCTTGAAGGCGCGGATAGCAAGTCACTGCGAGATACCATGGATCAGCTAAAAAACAAACTGGGTGCATCGGCTGTTGTATTAGCGGTGGTTGATGGTAAGAAAGTCAGCCTGTGTGCGGGTGTGAGCAAGGACCAGATAAAACGCCTGAAAGCGGGAGATCTGGTGAATATGGTTGCTGGACAGATTGGTGGTAAGGGCGGTGGACGGCCGGATATGGCAATGGCCGGTGGCAGCCAGCCAGAAAATCTGGACAGCGCGCTGGCTTCTGTTAAAGGCTGGGTTGAGGGGCAGTTATTATAAAGAAGAGTCGTTTCAATAGAATATAACTAAAGTGTTATGACCTGGCTTACGGGCACTGGATTAAGTGATTCTGGGTTATCCTGGCTATTGGCGGGCGTAAATGCTAGTCGCAAATGTGACTCGCTTATGACATAATTCGACAGTTGAAAAGCCCGTCAGCACGATTGCTTCGGGCTTATACACACTACTAACTAATATCAGGCGTTATGGCATTAATTGTACAGAAATACGGTGGCACATCTGTAGGCACTATTGAGCGCATACAGTCGGTTGCGGATCGAATTATTGCGAGTCGGGACAGGGGTAATCAGGTTGTAGTTGTGGTTTCTGCCATGAGTGGAGAGACAAATCGCCTGGTGAGGCTTTCCGATCAGATTGAAAAAACGCCTTCTGCTCGTGAAATGGACGTACTTCTTTCCACGGGTGAGCAGGTGACCATTGCATTGCTTAGTATGGCGTTACACGTCAGAGGAGCGAAGGCCCGATCTTATACGGGTGCTCAGATAAAAATGCTCACGGATGATGTACACAGTAAAGCGCGTATTATGGATATTCAGTGCGGCAATATGCAGGCTGACCTTGATGAGGGTAATATTATTGTGATTGCGGGATTTCAGGGTGTCGATGAGCATGGCAATATTACTACACTTGGGCGAGGCGGATCGGATACCACGGCGGTGGCCATGGCGGCTGCATTAAAGGCGGATGAGTGTCAGATATATACCGATGTTGATGGTGTATACACCACTGACCCTCGTGTTGAGCCCAAAGCTCGCAAGCTTGAGCACATCACTTTTGAAGAAATGCTTGAAATGTCGAGTCTGGGGTCAAAGGTGCTGCAGATTCGTTCTGTAGAGTTTGCCAGTAAATACAATGTAGCGCTACGCGTTCTGTCGTCCTTTGAAGCGGGTGAGGGCATTGGCACATTAATAACAAAAGAGGATGAGAAGATGGAACAGGCCGTAATTTCCGGTATTGCATTTAATCGGGATGAAGCCCAGCTAACCATATCGGGTGTGCCGGATACACCGGGTGTAGCATCTGATATATTGGGGCCTGTGACAGAGGCGAACATTGAAGTTGATATGATTGTTCAGAATGTTGGCGAAGATGGTACTACTGACTTTACCTTCACGGTACACCGCAATGACTATGATAGAACGCTTGGGCTATTGCAGCAGACGGGTAAAAAGCTGGGTGCGCGAAATGTGCGGGGGAATGATGCCATTGTTAAGATTTCTCTTGTAGGTGTAGGTATGCGTTCACATGCGGGGATTGCATCCAGTATGTTTGCAGCGCTTGCCAGAGAAGCCATTAATATTTTAATGATATCCACCTCGGAGATCAAGATATCGGTTGTTGTAGATGAAAAATACCTTGAGTTGGGTGTGAGAACATTACACGGTGAATTCGATCTGGATCAAAGTTCTAAAAAAACAGGTCACAGCGCCATATAACTGTGTTAAAATAAGTTTCCGGTTGATGGAGGACACAAGGACTCTGGATGCCATTGGTGATTGAAATAAGGAGTAGGAAAAATGTTAATCTTAACCCGTCGAGTTGGCGAAACCCTGATGATAGGTGATGAAGTATCCGTAACGGTTCTGGGTGTTAAAGGCAACCAGGTCCGTATTGGTATTAATGCACCTAAAGAAGTATCTGTGCACCGTGAAGAAATTTACGAGCGTATACAGAGAGAGCAGGAAAGTCAGGCAGCTGGAAACAGCTAGCGGATAAAAAAAGCAATATTTTTGCTTTACCCTGGACTTGATCGAGGGTATATTTAGCCGCCTCAAAACCGCCGCCGTCAAGCGGCGGTTTTGTTTGACTTGAGAAGAACCAGGAGAATGGCTGCCAGGAGTGGCAATTATACTCAATGGCAGTGTTGAACTGCTATTAGAATACGTTGGTCGAGTGGCTGACTAAATTATCTGGAACAATTTGAACAGGGTGATTGTTTCCTTAATCACCCTGGCCCCGAAGGGGATACTGAAGAAGTAGCGAAAATACCCGATTGGCTTTTGAGAAATTAAAGCCAGGGACAGGAGTCCGGAACAAGGCGCACATTGAGGATAACAGTACGCAGTGTTATTAAAAAAAACTGGAGAGCTGGCCGAGTGGCTGACTAAATTGTCTGGAACAATTTGAACAGGGTGATTGCTTCTTAAATCACCCTGGCCCCGAAGGGGGATACTGAAGGAGTAACGGAAATACCCGATTGGCTTTTGAGAAATTAAAGCCAGGGACAGGAAGTCCGGAATAAGGCGCACATTGAGGATAACAGTGCGCAGTGTTGTTAAAAAAGAACTGGAGAGCTGGCCGAGTGGCTGAAGGCGCACCCCTGCTAAGGGTGTATATTGGAAACAGTATCGAGGGTTCGAATCCCTCGCTCTCCGCCATACAACAAAAAAAGCCCCCACCTTATTCAGGTGGGGGCTTTTTTTGTTGTATGGCGGAGAGCGAGTACATGATGAGAAGCAATTTCGGAAAAAGTGCAGGAAAGCACTTTTTGACGCGATGCTTTTACGCGCCCGCAGGGTGGTACACAGGGATGTGTGCCATCAATCCCTGGTTCAGTACTTATTGCTATGTGAAGGTGTTTTGCCCCACGGTTTCCCGTGGGGGCAATGCTAGTAAGTTAAGCATTAAGTTATTGATACTGTTGAGGTTTATGCGTCACCGAAACAATAGAATATTCAATATTCTCAATAACTTTCTGCACTATTGCGCGGTCAACTGAGAATGAATTCAAGTTAATGCTTAACTTACTGGCATTGTTGGGGTGGGGTATGACAGAGAGCGAAATTGCTTCTCATCAAGTCCTCCAGGCGCACCATACAACAAAAAAGCCCCGCCTGATGCAGGCAGGTGGCAAGGTACTGTACGATGCCTGAACCTGAAGGATTATTCGCGCTATCCCTGCGCTCACCCCTTCGGGGCCAGGGTGCTAAAAAACATCACCCTGTTAAAAATCGCTCCGGGCGATTTTTTCGAAATTGCTTCTCATCAAGTCCTCCAGGCGCGCCATACAACAAAAAAGCCCCCACCTGAATAAGGTGGGGGCTTTTTTGTTGTATGGCGCGCCTGGAAGGATTCGAACCTCCGACCGCTCGGTTCGTAGCCGAGTACTCTATCCAGCTGAGCTACAGGCGCATAACGTCAAGGGCGTGAATTATGGGGAAAAATACCTTTCACGTCAATGTCATTTCCGTAAAAAAAGAAAATAATTGCAGGTTTAGATGTGCAGATCACTACGCCGATAGCTATTCCAGCCTTATGGGTGTATAACTACAAAGAGCAGGTTGTGAAAGTGCGAATAATATAATCGCCCAACCCACCCAATAGGGGGAAGCCAGGCTAAAAACTTTATTGTACTATATCAATAACTTAGTGGTATCTGCTACTTTCTACCTGATTCAGCAGAGAGGGCAGTGTAGAGGCACCACATTTGTATGTAGTAAATGAATAGAGTAGACACCAGAGCCTGAGTAGATACTTTATTAATAGCAGCAAAAAACGAGTGGACAGGCTAATTTCCAGTATCCCATCATACTAAAACGCAAGTTATTTTTTTACTCAAGACTAAACTATAAATGATAGTGAATATAACGACTTTCATCGTTCAAGATAATGGATAATCCTTAAAAATGCTAAGACTATTTAGTCATTATGTGCCTAAATCAATTGTTATATTGGTGTTTGTTGAGCTTATATTGCTTTTTTGTTCAGTATATATCGGTGTTTATGCTCGATTTTACGATTCAACTGACCTGGCCCAGGAGTATGAGCGGCTCGCTCCACTTGACCTGAAGGCCGGCGTTTTTGCCATTATCATGTGGCTAAGCATGACCGCTACGGGCCTGCATGCCCGTAGTAATGTGGATGATTTCTCTGGCATGATGATCCGCATTTTCGTCAGCTTTTTACTCGGGCTGGGCGTTATCATTCTTAGTTATTATATCTACCCCAGAATATTTCTAGGCCGAGGTGTTTTTGCATTTGCATTGCTGGTCGCATTTTTTGGTATCCTGATAACACGGACTGTTTTTCAGAACCTTGATAACCATAAAATATTTAATCGTAGATTACTCGTTATGGGGGCAGGCGAAAAAGGCGCTCTCATGGAGAGCAAAAAAAAATTTGCCAGCAAAAGAGGTTATGAAATAGTCGGATTTGTCGATGTTAACCAGAATGAAATTCAGGTCGAGAACGACAGCGTACTTGAAATTAAATCAACCTTGCTTGATTTGTGCGAGGACAATGAAATAGATGAAATTGTCCTCGCAATGGATGACAGACGCGTGGGATTTCCTCTGTCAGGGCTGCTGGAATGCAAGATGAAAGGTATTGTTGTGCGGGATATTCTCGACTCGCTTGAACTCATCACCGGACACATAGAGCTGGATGCATTGCACCCAAGTGCCGTCATATTCTCTGATGGTTTCACCAAGGCCGTATCGGTAAGCTATGCTAAACGCCTGTTCGACATAGTGGCCAGTCTTATTATTCTGGTTGTTACCAGCCCCATTATTATACTCACAATGTTCTTTATATGGCTTAGTAGTCTGGGCCGAGACCCCGTGTTTTACAGACAAATACGCCTTGGGTTATGCGATGCGCCCTTTGAAGTGATGAAATTTCGCAGCATGAAAACCGATGCTGAAAAAGATGGTGCACAATTTGCCCGGAAAAAAGATTCTCGCATTACACTCATTGGCTCATTTATACGTAAAACCAGAATTGACGAACTCCCACAGCTGTTAAATGTCCTAAAAGGAGATATGAGTTTTATCGGGCCACGCCCTGAGCGGCCGCAGTTCGTACTGAGCTTTGAGCAATCTATACCTCATTATTCTCTGCGCCATACAGTAAAGCCCGGGATTACCGGATGGGCGCAAATTTGCTATCCATATGGTGATACAGTAGAGGATACAAAAAACAAACTGCAATATGATCTGTACTATATAAAGAACTACAGCTTGTTTCTGGATATGACCATTCTGTTCCAAACAGTCCAGGTTGTGCTATTTGGTCAGGGAGCCAGATAACGGAACCTGGCGTTGAGCGTGGAATAATACTGTTTCTTCGGCCAGGCTGCATTGTCCTGTTCTGCGCGCCATGGGAACATATTAATGCGTCGGCAGGACAAGGATATCCGCTATTCAAACGTGATTTACGGGTGCTGGCTCAGTGCGGTCTAATGCGCATACGAGCATTAAGGGGGGACTCCGCCGTTCTTACCCAATGAGTAACTCGGCCACGTTTAAAATGTACTTCAGATTCCCCATAGTACCAGATATCACCCGCTGTTCTGTCGGGTACTCCCTGAGCTTCAATGACATCGCTAATGCTATCACCATCACTGAAGAATGTTTGCTCCTGCTCCTCTTTACTTTCTGCAGATGCGGTGCTGTTCTGCCGGGGAAGGGGAAGATCATCGGGATGTGCCCAGGATGGGGCTTCACCCAGCGGCTCGTGTGGGTGTGAATAGTCAGGAAGCTGAAGTCCTCCTATGCCGATCTCCTGCGTTTCCAGATTGATTGTCCGGGTATCAACCAGGTAAAGCGAGATCAGTGCAAACAATACAACCATACTCAGGTAAACAAAGGCTCTGAATGGCGGCATAGTCTTAAACCCGGCACGAGCCTGAACTTCACGAGCCTGAGTTTCGGCCTGACGACTGGAAGCCTGAGCTTTTACGCCGCTTTTCGCCGCTTTTACTGGACTCTCTTTCGGCTGCTCGGAGCGAGTCGGTTGTTCGGGCTCTGTTGCAGGTCGGGTTACAGGTTTACGGGGTGCTTCGACTATTGGCAGGATGTTGTTTTTACGGTAATATCGCTGGAGCTGATGGTAAGCAACATTAATGTGCTTTATTTTTTCATCAGCAATCTCTTTCGCATCGGATTTGTCTGACAGACGGTCGGGGTGCCAGTCATGGATCAGTTTTTTATAAGCATGTCTAAGCTCATTCCAGCTACAGTCCGGCCTTACTCCGAGTATTTTATAGCATGCTTCATATGTGTAGGTACGCTGCATATTTTAGACGTTACCAGAGTCGTTGCTCGTAAATTAGTTTAACTGGAATTAATACCCGCAGTGTAACATCAAACAGAGTTATACATGATTATAAAATATGGGCTATTATATTGTGTGGTGAATTTAAAATATTCGGGATCTTACCCGGCACGATGAGAAGGCCTCAAAATTGACTGTTTTTTCCGTTAATCCCAATAAAAATCACCTTTTTGGAGAAAGGGACGCAAATATTGAATGAACATATTGATCCGGTTCTATAACGCAGTATTGATTTAACGGGAATAAAACCCCATATATGGGGGGTAGAACATACCAGTCATTTAACATAACCGTCTATTTAACATGAATTATCTATAGATTTGTGTGCGTATAATTCGTAGAATGCACAATATTTAGACTTCATGTCCGTGGTGGGGTCTTGAAAGCCGTAATCAGGTTACAATGATAAAATGACATTTAATGGACATTAGTATATACACTGATGGAATTACCGCAGGAGAAAACAATGGTTAGAGCCTTAATGGCAAATATGGCAGCAATTTATTTGTTGTTTTTAGTGACGGGTTGTGCGTCTGATACATATATATCAGCAAATTCTGATATATTAAACCAAAGCAAAAAATCTGAAACAATCAAAGAGTACCTTATAGGTGTAGACGATACCGTTAACATAAATGTATGGCGAAACGCAGAGCTTTCTGTATCTGTGCCTGTGCGTCCGGATGGAAAAATATCAATGCCATTGATTGGTGATGTGAGGGCTGCGGGCTATACACCCGAGCAGGTATCTCAGGCTATTCAGAACAAACTCAAAGACTATGTCCGTGACCCAAATGTGACGCTCATGGTAACGGGCTTGCGAAGTCATGAATATCTCACTCGGTTGCGCATTACTGGTGCCGTTGCCAACCCAAGTTCTCTAAATTACCGTCAGGGCATGACTGTACTTGACGCTATACTGGCAGCTGGCAGTGTAAATGATTTTGCCGCACCTAATGATACAAAGCTTTACCGAGAAATAAATGGAAAAATTCGAGTCATCAGTATTTACCTTGATGATATATTGAACAAAGGCAGGTTAGAAACCAATATTCATCTTCGACCAGGTGATATACTGACTGTTCCTGAGCGTTTATTTTAATAACAGGGAAAACTCATGAGCTTGCCATTTGAAGATATATTAAAAATACTGATGGGCGAAGTCATCGCTCGTCGTAATACTGTGTTTGTTATTTTCGTTATAGTCAGTCTGGTATTATTGGGCGTTGGCAGTGTCTGGCCCAAGCGTTATACGGCTTTTAGCATTATTCAGGCTGATAGCAGCAATATACTTCAACCATTAATGCAGGGCACAGCCGAAGCAACCCGTGTTACCGATTACGCAGGTAATGCGCGTGAAATTATACTCGGCGAAATTATCATGAATCAAATTCTTGATGATGCCGGCTGGTTAAAAACCAATCCTTCTGAAATAGAGCGAGCACAGTTCAAAAAAGGTATCGACAGTCGCCTGGGTATAAAAGGCATCGGCAAAAATTTAATCAAGATTGAATACACCGATAATAAACCAATGCGTGCATATATTACAGCAAGGCGAATATCTGAATTATTCATTCAGGAAGGTGAAAAATCTAAAATGAACGAGAGCCTGGCCGCTTATAATTTTATTGAAAAACAGGTCAATGAATACCTTGAAAAATTAATAACGGTCGAGGAAAAACTAAAAGAGTTCAGATCCAGAAACCCGGATGCAAGGCCAGGGCTGGATGCAGAAGTATCAGGTAGAATTAATCGCTTAACAAGGGATATAGAAAGCACGCATCTATTGCTGAGTGAAACATTAATACGGCGAGAATCATTGCATGAGCAGCTATCGGGTGAAGCTGCTATCACAATCAGTCAGTCAAAAGAAGGGCAGTACCGCAGTAAAATTGCAGATTTACAAACTCGCCTTGAAACATTGAGGCTTGATTATCAGGATACTTACCCGGATATTATACGCATAAAGCATCAGATAGATGATTTGAAAAAATCGATGAAAGAAGAAGTAGCGCAAAGAGAAGCAGCCAAAAATCGTGCCAAAATAAAAGGAACAAACTATATAGATGAAGCCATTATCCTGAACCCACTGTATCAGCAACTACGCAGCAATGCCTCTTCTACAGAAACTGAAATTCAAACATTGCGTGCTCGAACTTCAGAGATGAACAAGATGCTGGAAGCTGAATATGATAGAGCCCGGCGTATTCATGGAGGAGAAAATGAATTATCAAAACTAACCCGCAACTATCAGGTGAACCAGGAAATATACCAGGATTTACTGCGCCGTCTTGAACGAGCCCGTGTTTCAAGAAACCTTGATCAGGAAAACCAGGGCTTAACATTTAAAATACAGGAACCGGCAAAAATTCCTCTCCTCCCCACAGGTTTCAGGTTTCTTCACTTTATGTTAGCAGGCCTGGTACTCGGCATTGCAATTCCTGTAGGGCTTATATATGTAATGCTGCAAATAGACCCCCGCATTCGATTTTCTAAAATTATCAGTGAAGATTTAAATATTCCTGTTTTAGCAGAAATAAGCCAGATTTCCAGCATTAGCGACCTCAGGAAAACGAAGTTAAATTTGCTGCTCCTGGCAACAGGGTTTGCAATGGTTATGGTGGTTTATGGTTATGTTGGCTGGTTTAAATATATAGGTCAGTTGTAATGAGTAAAATTGAAGACGCGCTAAATAAAGCCAGAGCAGCTGAGAACAGGAAATCACCTGGAGGACTAACAGGTAGATCGAACGAAACATTGCGAGAATCCAGTGTTAAAGACCTGATGCCTTCATCTGATTCGCTAAGTGGAATAAACAGGAAGTCTTCCTCTAAAGAAATATCACTGATGGAAAATGGTGAATTACTTGATAATAAACAGTTGTCAGAATTAAAAATTATTTTCTCCAGCATGTCTGATAGCAAAACGGCTAATACATATCGTGACCTGCGTACAAAGCTAATACAGAAAAACAATGGAAAGAACTTTATCTGCATGATTACATCCTGCGTTTCGTCAAAAGATTTTGAAAGAACTTCATTAAATGTTGCCGCAGCGTTTTCATTTGATGAAAGCAAAACATCATTATTAATAGACTGTAATCTCAATAGACCTAAACTGGATATTTTACTGAATATGAGTGCAGATATTGGTCTAACAGACTATCTCGAAGATGAAACGATTGATGCTCGAAATATAATGCACGGTACAGGAATAAAACGATTGAAAATGATTCCGGCTGGTACATCAAGTGAAAACACAACAGAGTATTTCACATCTCTCAGAATGCGTGAGTTAATGGGTAATCTGTTATCTCGCTATTCAGATCGTTATATCTTTCTGGATGCGGCACCGATAAATGATTCAGCTGATACCAGAATACTGGTAGAGTTATGTGATTATGTTATATTGGTTGTGCCTTATGGGCTTGCTACTAAAAGCAAAGTTAAAACAGCGGTTGATGCGATTGATCAGGAAAAATTACTGGGTGTTGTATTTAACGAAGTCCCTAAACTACCTAAAATAGATATGTTTAAAACATTTGTTTCCTGATTATAACTGGAGTGGAAAAGCTATTACTATAATCAGGTATACAAAAAGGATATTGCTGCTTATCTTTTTGCCGATATCTGTAGATGCCGCTGATGTGAGCTATTCTGCCGGTATTGTACTGGCAACATATGACAATATAAATCGACTGAAAAATCCTACTGAACAGGAATCTTCCTATACATTGAGAGCCGGTTTAAGTCTTGCGGATGAAACGCCCGACTACTCTGTTAGCGTAGATGGAAATGTACGCTCAACAAAGTACATTAATAATCTTGCAGCTGATCGCGTCTCAGGGGATATGGTTGCCAACTTGCTGTGGAAAATCAGACCCGGACAATATTCATGGGTATTAAATGATACATTTACCCAATCTGCAATAGTGACGTTGGATAATGACCGACCTTCAAACAGACAGAATGTAAATATCATATCAACGGGTCCAGATTATTCAATGAGATTTAATGCGACGAACAAATTATCGTTCTCTGCGCGATTAGAAAGCTATAGATATGAGAGCAAGCAAATTAATAGAGATAATAATCGCGGTAAATTTTTAGCCCGATGGACGAAACAGTTGAATTCGCGATTGAATATATCAATTAACGATGAGGCAGAAAGCGTTAAATTTAGCGATAATATTTTTAATAATTTTGATCGAAATGATATTTTTTTAGGTGTAGGTTATAACAGTGGCATACACTCGCTTAAAACGGAATATGGTTTTACTAATATTGGAAATGACGCTAGAGATAATGCCCGCTTTAATCGTTACCTGCTGGGAATAAGTCGGGCCAACTCGCGAAATTCAAAAATTCTGTTTTCATATCAAAGTCTGGTCACAGATACGGGCAGACAAATTACACAAAATGTGCCAACCCAGGGCGATGGAGATGAAGTGTTTGATACCGTGAGTAGTGATTTATTTGTAGATGAAACACTTCGTGCTCAGTATGTGAAACAGGGTATCTCCCTGGGGTTTAATCTTAATTTTTATACGCGGAACAGGGTGTTTGAAACCCGCAAAGACCTGAATCTGGATACAGAAAGCCAGGGTGCCATTGTGTCTGGAAACTGGCGCTTTAGCCAGAATAATAATATTATTTATTCAGCGTCATATATAAACACGCTGTATAAGGACACATTATTGAATAGAGAAGATGAAGATTATCGGTATAAAATTAGTTATAAACATCGATTCAAACGCCATGTTGTTGTTGGTTTATCGGTTCTCTCATCTGAAAGGGACAGTCCGAACACCTCATTTTCATATAAAAATTTGACCGTGATTTTTAATCTGAATTATACTTCCTTATAAGGAAACTTAAATATGTATGTAGAGTACTTTGGATTACGCGATTTTCCATTTCGTATTACACCCGATACAGACTACCTGTATATGAGTGCTGCTCATTCAAGAGCCAAGGCATACATGGAGTATGCGATATTTAACAGAGAAGGTTTTGTTGTAATTACCGGTGAAATTGGCTCAGGTAAAACGACCCTGATAAAAAAGTTATTAACTGAGCTTGATGATAATGTACTGGTAGCAAAAATATTTCAGACTCAGCTCAATGAAGTGGAATTGCTACAGGCTATTCTGGTTGAATTTGGTTTAAACCCCTTTAGTGCCAGAAAAGTAGAACTGCTTAGTATGCTTAATCAGTTTCTGGTTAATAGCTATCTGGAAGGCAAACAGGTTCTGCTGATTATTGATGATGCACAAAACCTGAGTAAACGAGTACTTGAAGAGATAACAATGCTTTCCAGTGTGGAAACTCAAAAAGAGAAAATCCTGCATGTTATACTTGTTGGGCAGCCAGAGTTAAATCACAAGCTTGAAGATCCTGATATGGAGCAACTTCTTCAGCGAGTCAGTTTGCGTTATCATGTCAGGGCATTAACCTTTGATGAGACAAAAAAATATATTGTTCATCGTTTAAAAGTTGCAGGTATTATAGAAAAACTTTTCGAAGATGATATACTTTCCGACATCTATGAGTACACAGGTGGCATTCCTCGTCTTATAAATACATTGTGCGATACCTCTCTGACCTGTGCTTTTGCTGATGATGCCACCTCAGTAACGAAGCTAGAATTCAATAATGCGATTATTGAGCTGCAATGGAAAAAATATGCAGGGGTTAATTCTAATAGTGCAAAAAATGAAACATCGCCTGTATCACAGGCAGATAATTTGTATGAAATGCACAATATTGATGAGAATGAAGGTAATAATGAAAGCATGGATGTTAAAAATGTTATAAATTCGGCATATATACCCATTGCATCCAGGGCATTAGTGGAAATATCGCGACAGTTAAAACGCATTGCTGATCATTTTGAAGCTACCGATGAAAATAAAGATGACCGATGATATTAACCAATGAAAATAATAGATAATATTAGCAATGCCTTCACCGTTGATGTTGAAGACTACTTTCAGGTAGAATCACTTTCCTCAGTGGTAAATCGTTCCGAGTGGGACTCACATACCTGCAGGGTTGAAAAAAACACACATACAATACTGGCTTTACTGGATGAGAGTAATCAGAAAGGCACTTTTTTTGTGCTTGGCTGGATTGCTCAACGATATCCGGGGCTGGTAAAAGAAATAGCCAGTCTTGGTCATGAAGTGGCATCACATGGAATGAGTCATAAGCTGATATATAAGCAGACTCGAGCCGAATTCACTCAGGAAACAATCGATTCAAAAGCCCTCCTTGAAGACTTAATACAAACGCAGGTGAATGGTTATCGTGCAGCAACATACTCAATTACCAAAGACTCCTTATGGGCGCTGGATGTACTGGTCGAGACCGGTTTTAAATACGATTCCAGTATATTTCCAATGAAACACGATCGCTATGGCATTCCCGCAGCGCACCCTCTACCAGGTATTATTACAGCACCTGAGGGGGGAGAGATTATTGAATTTCCTATATCAACTATAAAAAACAAACTGCTCACGCTGCCAATTGCAGGTGGTGGTTATTTTCGCCTGTACCCTTATTTAATTAGCAAATTCGGATTAAAATCAATAAACAATAAAAATAACCCCATTATGTTTTATATACATCCATGGGAAATTGATTCTAATCAACCCGTTATGAAAGGGCTGAGCAGGTTATCAAAATTCAGGCATTATAACAATCTGGATAAATGTGAGGGCAGACTACGCAGGCTGCTGGCAGATTTTAAATTTAATACAATGCAGCATGTGCTGGACAATATAGAGCTTTCAAAAACCTCATATGGCTAAAGAGCATATCTAATCAAATGCATATTTTTCAATTGTTCTAACCGCGCATTCAGTTGCTGTGCCGATATTGTAAAACGTATCGTCACGGAGTTTTTTTCTTGCAGCCGACTGTTTATTATCATTCCCATCGTTAAGTGCATTTAAAGTTGACTTTAAGTCTCCAGCCGCATTTAGCCGAGTGCTCGCATCAAGCAGAGGAGTGGCAAATTCTTCAGCATCGAAAGCCGCCAGTACACCTTCTTTCATATACAGAACAACAGGTTTGTCAAACACGAGGTATTCGTAGGTAACTGAGCTTATATCACCCAGTAAAACATCAATTCGTTGCATGATCTCATAGATGGAGTGGTCTTTGGCGTATGATATCTGTATACCGGATGCTTTTAGTTCATTTATCTTTGGGTTCCAGTCAAAATCCCTGCATTTTTCAGGTGCCAGTAAGAGTGGATGAGGGCGAATAATGACATTGTAATTGTGCAGGCCAGCAAGGGCATCCAGTATATCATTGTCCATTGATATGAGGTCTGGATTAGTTGACCAACTGGGTGCATATAAGAGTGTAGGTTTTGAGCTATCCAGGTTAATACTCTCCGGCAATGGAACAGGTTCATCAGAAATAAGCCCATCGGTTATCGGCAGGCCAATTTTCTCAACGGAAACGGATTTTTTTACGAACGCCTGTTGTACCTTATATGTCATAGGGCCAACTGAAAAAACAACATCATAAGCGTTTATTTCAGGGTTTTTAATATATGACATTTTAGGGCCAGCACCATGAAACATACATATTGCTGTGCCATTCTGAAACCATCCCGGGCGACGTTCCAGCTCAGTAGTAATTAAGATATCATAGATATTAAACCAGTCATGCCAGAACTCGTTGAAGGATAGATAGTTAACGCCGGGTAGCATGTCCTGCTTATCAAAGCCTGACCACTTGACAATGCTAACCCTGAACCTGCCATCCTTGATGATATTTTCTATTATAGGCTCCATATGAAAATAATGAAACTTCTCGCAGGCTTCAAAGACGATGTGTTTTCTGGTGTCTACAGCCCATGGAAAAGCAGAGCGAAGTAATCTTATGTACTTTTTAACTAACGTTCTTTTTAGATCAGGCATTTTTTACTACTTGATTATATTGTATATACGGGTGGCTGTATAAACTAACGAGCTGTATTCTTACCTCCCGGTACTGGTGGAAGGTTCAGTTGTTCGATAAATGCTAAATTCACGATACTGTGCAGATTATCGGGGTAGCCCTGTATAATATTGTGTTACTCTGCAAACACAGTAGTTTAATTAGGTTTCAGCAATAATTTTTATCGGATATTAATATTTATTTTAACCAATAAGACACATTTAGTACAGAGCATCCGGCTAAAATAGTAACTATTTTCCCTGTATTTCATTCATATCCATTTCAGACATCATCCTGATTGTTCCCGTCAGCGGTATATTTGCCTGCTCTTCTGAATCCCAGAATCATGCACGTCCACAACTCTGACCTAACCTGTTCGGGTTATTACGTACACTCAATGGTAAAATTATACCTCGTGGCTCATTATCAGGTATAATATGGCGATGTTCAGGATGACTAAAGCTATTTTCTGAAAATGCAGATTGAATGTGAGGGGGGCAGAAAATACATAACGTAGATGCATTTCTACGGCATATACCCATAAATATCGAACAATACGGTGTGTATCAGTAACAACACGACTCAATTTTAGTTTTTTTTACTGGGATGAAAACAGTTTAAAGCAATGCACTTTAGTGCAGGACTTTAGCCGCTATATAGTCATGCTAAACCATAGTTATATAAAAGGGCTAAAGGAGAAGTGGTGTTTTTGGGCCACAGGGGACAGTTCATGATCTACCTATGGGATTTTAGTCCATAGGTGTTGAGTTTTGGAGATCCCTGCAAGTTTTAAATTCAAGATTAAGCCCTGGCTATGAATAACGGCAAAAAATTAACAAGGAGAAATAATAAATGTTGTTTAACTCATACGAATTTATTTTCGTATTCCTTCCAGTTGTTTTATTGTTTTTTTATTTAGCAGGTTCATCTGGCTATCATAGAATTGCTATGTCCTGGCTTGTCGGCGCATCCATTTTTTTTTATGGCTGGTGGAATCCCACATATGTAGCCTTAATTACAGGATCTGTGCTCTTTAATTATGCTATTGGTGCCTCACTGAGTGATAAAATCACGGACAATAAGAGAAAAATCATTCTTACTTTTGGTATAGCTGCAAATTTATTTCTTATTGGCTATTTTAAATACGCTAATTTTTTTGTCGATAGCCTGAATTCAACTATAAATTCCACATACCATCTGGAAAAAATAATCCTTCCCCTGGCCATATCTTTTTTTACATTTCAGCAAATAGCTTATTTAGTCGATGCATATAAGGGGAAGGCGAAAGAGTATAATTTTCTTCACTATGTACTATTTGTAACATTTTTTCCTCAGTTAATTGCCGGCCCTATAGTTCATCATAAGGAAATGATGTCTCAATTTTCAAAAAAATACATATATACATTTAGATATAGTACTTTTTCTATTGGCCTGACAATATTTTTACTGGGTCTATTTAAAAAAGTCGTGCTTGCTGATACCGCAGCATTATATGCCAGTCCAGTGTTTGAATCAGCCGCTAATGGGGAGCCCCTCACTTTTTTTGTTGCGTGGGGAGGTGCACTATCATATACATTTCAACTGTATTTTGATTTTTCTGGCTACTCAGATATGGCAATTGGCATTGCACGTATGTTTGGGATTAAATTACCGTTAAATTTTAATTCTCCTTATAAAGCTGTAAATATAATAGAGTTCTGGAGGAGGTGGCATATGACACTTTCCCGGTTTTTGCGTGATTATCTATACATACCATTAGGTGGAAGCAAGTGTAGTAAATCACGCCGCTATTTTAACCTGATGCTAACCATGCTACTAGGTGGGTTATGGCATGGGGCCGGCTGGACGTTTGTTGCATGGGGTGCTCTACATGGTATATATTTGATGATAAATCATGGCTGGAGAGCATTTAAATCATCTATAGGGCTAGACATAACAAAATCTACCTGGGGTGGGAATTTATTTTCTACTATAATTACATTTTTAGCTGTTGTTATATCCTGGGTGTTTTTTAGATCAGAAACATTTAGTGCGAGCCTGGATTTGCTTGTTGCAATGTGCGATGTTTCAACGATAATGACAGTTAGTTCAGAAAGTTTTGCTAAAATACACCTGATTTTTCTATTAATTTTATTTACTATTGTCTTTTTTTTCCCAAACACACAGGCAATAGTGCTTAAAATATTCGATAAATCCAGTGATTTTGCACTCATACAAAAAATAAATACCTGCTTAATATGGAAACCAGGTATTATCTGGGCAGGAATAATCGGTTTAATCTTCACTTTCACCCTCATTTTACTTGAGCGTGAAAGTGAATTTTTATATTTTCAATTTTAAGTTTTAAAAATGAAATCACATAACATATCTACAACAGAGAAAAAAAACAAATATTCTCTATATGTCTGGGTAGCCGCTGCTGTCTTTATAAGTACATACCTGCTTTCATTATACTGGGTTAATTCGTATCCGATGGTTTATGAATCACGAGAATATCCTATGTGGAAACATGTAAAAGAATTAATGAATGCTAAAACGGACGATTCATTAAAATTAATTGTTATTGGTGATTCCAGAGCCAAGGCAGGTTTTATGCCCCGTCAGATTAATTACAAAACACTTAATCTTGCTGTAGGAGGTAGTACACCAGTTGAAGGGTATTTTACTTTGCTTACGTATCTTGAAAATAACCCCGACCCTGAAAATCTGGTTTTGAGTTACTCACCCCTTCATATGTCTCATGATATGTACTACTGGGAAAGAACAGTTAAGTATGATTTTCTTAAAAACAGTCAATATAATGAGATTTCAAAAAAAATACCTGAATTGATCGACCCTGAAATAGGTTCTGTTAACTTAAGGTGGAAATATAAATATTTGACGAGCATGTATATCAGTAGTGTTATTACGGGCCTGACTAAAAAACGATGGATTAAAAATGAAGAGACATATAAATATTTAATCAGGAGTGATGGTCACAGTTTTTTTGGAACACGTAAAGGTTCAAGCTCTTATAATGGAGAAGTTAAACTTGCCGATGATTTTCATAGTTCTGACTTAATTGATTTTTATTTCAACAAAACTATACAACTGGCTGAATCACATAATATTAATGTTTATTGGTATACAATGCCTTTTAATGAAGCATCCTGTGAAAAAGTGAGTAAGAAGCTTGTCTATAATTTTAATAAATATATAGAGAACATCAACAAAAAAACAGATTTAGAAATAATTAAGAAAATTCATTGTCTTGGAAACAGATACTATGGTGATGGTAGCCATGTATATGAGGGCGTTCATATTACAACACAGGATATAATTACAGGCATTGAAGAAAAAAATATTTCTGTTTCTCAGGTACCTCTGGAATAGTAATTTTGCTATACTTTGAGAGTCTGAGTTGATAAATCACATGGAAAAGTGATGTGGATTAACCAATGCTCTGGATAGAGTTAGCCTTATAAGCTATAATTTTAAGATGAACATTAAATATGTGGATATTATAATGGGTAAGATAAAAGCAGTAATTTTTGATATGGATGGTGTACTCATAGAGGCAAAAGACTGGCACTATGAAGCACTGAACAGGGCGCTTGGGTTGTTTGGGCAGAGTATTAGCCGCTATGATCATCTGGTGACCTATGATGGTTTACCCACAATGATGAAGCTGGAAATGATGACGGTAGAAAGAGGTTTGCCTCGTTCATTGCACGAATTCATTAATGATATTAAGCAACAGTACACACTGGATATGGTTTTTACGCGGTGCAAGCCAACATTCACTCATCAATTTGCACTTTCTCAGCTTAAAAAAGACGGTTATAAGCTGGGTGTGGCCTCTAATTCAGTAAGAATAACGGTTGAATCCATGATGAATAAGTCCGCACTTGCTGAGTATCTTGATTTCATGTTATCAAATCAGGATGTAGAGAAACCCAAGCCTGATCCTGAAATGTATAATAATGCTATTTCTTACCTCGGCTTAACGCCGCAGGAATGCCTGATTGTAGAAGACAATGAAAATGGCATAAAAGCGGCCAGAGCATCAGGGGCCTATGTGCTGGAAGTTCTCTCGGTTGATGATGTGAATTACAAAAATATTACGAATAAAATCAAAAAAATAGAGGCACTATAATATGTTAAATGTACTCATTCCGATAGCCGGTAAATCTATATTTTTTGATAACAGTAGTTATATCTATCCAAAGCCACTCCTTGAAGTTAAAGGTAAGCCGATGATTCAACGAGTGGTTGAAAATCTCAATACCCTTGATGAAGATATAAACTATATATTTGCTGTAAATGCCGATGACTGTCGCCAGTTTCATATTGATAGTGTACTCAAGTTATTAACAAACGACTCAGTTGAGATAATACGTGTTGATAACGATACAGGGGGAATTGCCTGTACAGCGCTATTAGCAATAGAAAGTATAAATAATGATGAGAGTCTTATTATTGCAAACGCAGATCAGTACTTTGATGTCCCCATGAACAGTTTCGTAAGCGATTTTCGCCAGAGAGCGCTTGATGCAGCAGTGATCTGTTTTGATTCTGTACATCCCAGATGGTCATTTGCGCTGACTAACGAGGCAGGTGAAATTGTCGAAACATCGGAGAAAAAACCTGTCAGTAACAATGCTATAGCCGGTTTATTTTATTTCAAAAAGGGCAGGGACTTTGTTGGTGCTGCAATGAAATCTATCTTTAAAGATGCAAGCGTAAATGGGAGTTATTACATTGCACCGGTATTGAACGAAATGGTTCTGGAGGGTAAAAATCTGGGCATAAGCACAGTAGATAATGATAGTTACCACACTTTTTATTCACCCCAGTTACTCGAAGAATATAACAGGATGCAGGTCTGTGATTAATATCGTTATTCCTATGGCGGGTGCGGGCAGCCGGTTTGTCGAAGCCGGATATACTACACCTAAGCCATTTATAGATGTACTGGGTAAACCAATGATTAGCAAAGTTATGGATAATCTTGATGTGCCCGGTGCCCGATTTTATCTGATTGCTCGAAAGGATCACCTGCTGCAGGAGGCCGTACTGGTATCGGCGCTAAGCAGAGAATATGATGCCACATTTATTGAAATAGATCATTTGACCGAAGGCACTGCCTGCACTGTTTTATATGCCCGCCAGTTTATTAATAATGATGAACCACTGCTGATTGCAAACTCAGATCAACTGGTGGATATTAAGCTTTCTGATCTGGTAAATGACTGTCAACAGCGTTCCCTGGATGGCTCGATTATGACATTTATTGAACCCTCCGGCGATACAAAATGGTCCTATGCCAGAATTGATGAAAATGAGATCGTGCAGGAAGTTCGCGAAAAAGAAGCGATTTCAGAATATGCAACGGTAGGTATTTATCTTTATTCAAAAGGACGCTATTTTGTTAATGCCGCAATTGATATGATAATTAACAGAGAGACTATAAATAATGAATATTACACCTGTCCTACTTATAATTATCTGGTGAAAGAAAACCTGAAAGTCGGTATTTATAACATTGAATATACTGAAATGCACGGACTGGGAACCCCAGATGATTTGAACAAATTTCTGGAAAACGACACAGTTATAAAAACTGAAAAAGTATGAATGAAAAAAGTGATATAGGTCGGTTTTTCAAACATTCAACAATTTATGCGCTTGGCAATATATTAAACAGAATTGGTGCTTTTCTTTTACTTCCTATATATACTACTTATCTGAGCCTTGCTGAATACGGTGCACTTGAATTATTTTATACCGTATCTGCTGTTGTCAGTGGGATGCTGGCAGTAGGTATTGCGCATGCTACATTACGATTTTATTTCGAGTATGATGATCAAAAAGATAGAAATGCAGTAGTTACTACCAATATTATTGCTTCTGCACTGATTACCCTTGTTGGTATATCCATCGTCTGGTTGTTTGATCAGCAAATTGCTGAGCTTGTCTTTGGTTCTACTGAAAATAAAGTGCTCTGGGGTTTATACATAGTGCTGGGAACGATGGTGCTTGAATTGTCATCCCAGGTTTGTCTGGCGTATTTGCGCGCCAGAGAGCTTTCAATGTTTTATGTGTTGCTCTCACTGGTGAAACTGATTATTCAGGTGAGCATTAACAGCTATCTTGTGATTGTAGAGGAAGCAGGAATAACCGGGATACTGGCAGGGAACTTTGTTGCAGTAGGCGTTGGCTGGTTGATGCTAATTTCTTATACACTATACCATTGTGGCCTGCGCTTTCATTTTGACAAGATGAAGAGCATTATAAGCTATAGCTTTCCATTTTTACTGGGAACACTGGTGGGTATTATAGCGGTAAATGCCGACAGGTTTATGTTAAATATGTTTATGGGGCTTGAAGCAGTGGGCATATATGCGCTGGCACTAAAACTCACATTGCTGGTAGAAGTTCTGGTGGCAGAGCCATTTAGCAAGTCTTATGGTGCTTACCGTTTCTCAATTATGAAAAATGACGATGCAGGGGACACTCAGAAAAAAATCACAGGCTATATGTCACTCATTGTATCTATTATAATTATCCTAATAGTGTACTCATCTCATGAAATTATTACTATTATGTCCAATCCTGAATATTACACTGCCGTTGTTATATTACCGGTACTTATATTTATAGGTGGGTTTAAGGTATTCACTTATATTTTTCAAACAGGCATTTTATATAAAAAAGCAACAAAAAATATATTTTATCTTAGTGTGTTAGGTTGTCTTTCTATCATAGGGCTGAATTATATTTTTATCAATGCTTATGGTTTATTAGGTGCCTGTATAGCTAAAGTAATTGCGTCTTTAATTGTTCTTTCTGCAACAAATTACATCTCTCAGAAATACATGAAAGTTGAATATCCTTATTTAACTTTAATTAAGATTTTACTGATTACGGTTGGCTTTATAATTATTGGCATTGGTGCTAATGAGCTTAGTTTCTGGATTGCTATATTCGTAAAATTAATGCTTTTTTTAATGCTTCTGGTTACACTTTATCATTCGGGTGTTCTAAGTGTAGAAGACAAAAATAGAGCCATTTTTTTATTAAAATCGAAACTTTCACGCAAACCTACGTCTTAAAATAATGGTACCTGAAAAAAATATGTACCTAAAAATATATATACCTGAATATTATGCAGAATGATGCAAATAGTGGCTGGCTTTATCACCTTGGTGATGTGATTTTTGGTGATGTCTTATTAATAGATGCAGAAGATCTTTTTTCTGTATTGTCTATTTACGCTTCAAATGTATATCTTAGTAGTAAATCCGGTTTTTCTAATGCTCGGCCTTCATTTAATATATCAGGTTTTGATTGTGTTATAGTTAATTCTACCGATGGGGTATTGCCAGAAAAACATCTGGTTTCTGAAATTTATGAGACGTTAAATGATAATGGCATTATCGCCGTTATTTATAATAATGACACCAGTTATAAAAACATAACCAGTCTTAAATATCCTTATTTGTTCGTTAAAAAAATATTTAATATTTATAAGTGTTTATTTTCAGAAAAAATAAATAATAAAAAAACTCATGTTCGTTATTATATGCAATCTATATACGGGAGAATTAATGAGGTTTTTTATCGCAGGAATTATCAATCAGTAAAAAATCCTTTTCTACTGACTGAGAAAATTAAAAAATATTTATTTAGCCGAGTGCTTTTTCAGGTGTTTTCTTCTAATATTCTTGATATTACTATTAAAGGCAGTAACAGCGTTCCACATAAAACTGTCATTGACAATGTTATTGATAATGTTCAGATAGAGACCGGGTGCAAGTTTACAGATATATTAAAATGCAGCATTATCCCGTATAAAGTTCTCGTCTCTGTAGCGAGTAGTGCGGGGGGGGATTATATTTTTCTTCTTCTACGAGGTGCGGACAGAAATGTTCGTGCTAATAGAGAACTGAACATGCTTAATTATCTTAATGAAACTTATCCGGATTTGTCGCCTTTTTTTTCAAGATTGGTTACTTCTGGAATATATAAAAATATTGAATACATTGTGTATCGTAAAATATCCGGGGTATCCATTGATGCAGTGTTTAATGATTATCATATTGCAGAACGTGCCGCATTTAACATGTTATTACATATTGGAGAAGTAAGCCGTAAGAAAGTTATTTTTGATTCTGATTTATATTATGAAATGACCGATACCTGGTTTTCCAGGCTAGATCACGAAGATCAGTCCAGTGCTAAATTTGAAAAATATCTCGACCAAATAAACCATACCTTATTTTCAAGTTTGCAGGGTAAATCCTGTGAGCTGGTTCTTTATCATGGCGATTATAAAATTGAGAATTTAATTTTTAATGCATCTGATTACACTGTGAATGGAATTATTGACTGGGATTTATCAGAAAAACACCATTTTCCTGGGCTGGATTTAATCTACCTGATTATTTACAGTAGACGAATTAAAAATAAAACATCATTTATTGTAGAGTGTGAAGAGATATTTCTCAGGGACGGGTTTAACCGTCATGAACGTTCTATGCTTGATGAGTATTGCAAACACTTTAATATATCAGATGATTTGCTGCCTGTTATCACTGTGTTTTTTATAATACATCATTTTTCATGCCGTGAACGCAGTGGATATACAAATATATGGCTTATGCTTTTGCTTGAGTCGGTCTGGAATCCTGATGATGAATCAAATATTCATGGTGTAAAAAAACCAGGTATTCTTCAATGACTTCAAACGCTGATAATCCATTGGTTTCAGTTATTATGCCGGCTTATAATTCAGAAAAATATATTCGCCGTGCGCTAGAGAGTGTTTTCTCTCAAACTTATATTCACTATGAATTGATTGTAGTTGATGATGGCTCCAGTGATTCTACAAAAGACATCATACTGGAGTATGATGACAAACTGCGTTACCTTCATCAGAGTAACCGTGGTGCATCTTCTGCAAGAAATTATGGTATAGAATCATCGAAAGGCAGCCTGGTCGCTTTTCTTGATTCGGATGACTTATGGTACCCGGAGAAACTTAAAGCTCAGGTTGATGCCTATCTTAATGAGCCTGAAGCCGCCTTAATTCATACCGAAGTTGATAAACAGTTCAATTTTAATGGTTTTATTGCGATAAGAGAACAGGACATGCTTGCAGTGCATAAGCCATTTATTGAAATTTTTAAAGCCACTAACCTGAAAACTCCCAGTGTTATGATTCCTCGGACTATACTGGATTCTGTTGGCCTGTTTAATATTGATCTCCCAACGGCAGAAGACAAAGATTTGTTTTTGCGCTGTTCATATAACCAGCTGGTACTGTATATTCCACAGAAGCTGGTGTATTGTTCTGTGTTTTCGGGATCATTATGTGATGATCTACGTTCATATCAGGATAATATCGATGTGATTGATGCATTTATTCTTAGACAACCTGAATTTCTGAAAGAAAATATATCCCTGGTAAAACAGGCACGATCAAAAATATATTGTGAGTATGCATATGACTTGTGTTATAAAAACAGGTGTCTGGAAGCCATTAAAGAGGCATTTCGTTCTATAAAATGTGAATTTAATATTGCTGCAATAGTAATATCATTTAAAGCATTAATAAAATATTTCCTGTCACTTTGTAAGACGAACAAAACATAGATGCTAATGAGCAGGAAGAAATGGATAACGTTATTCAGAGGCGTTAGTCACAGGGATTCGGAGGGCGAATTTGCAGGGAGGTATCCACAGTGGTTTCTGAATAACGGCTATCTATTTCATGAATCCCGGTAGTAACATATTATTATGAATATTTTCTGCCGGTTATTTGAAAATGCCAGGCAGTGCCAGCATTGCTTTAAAGCGATGTATATTGGTATAGCGTTCTACGTGCAGTCTTTTAATCCTGTACATATCCCGGAGTGGTAGTTTCTCTATACCTGGAGAATAAGAAATACCTAATATGTATGAGGCTTTTTTACATTCATCTATAACTGACTGGTTAAATTCATCTTCACCACCTACAGGATAAGCGATGGTGTCAACTGATTTTCCGAGTTGCTGCTCAATAACTGTTTTTGATTGAACCAGTTCCTGTGTTAACTCATGAGCGCTTAAGCTCGATAGTACTGGATGGCTGACAGTGTGTGATCCAAATTCAATCTGATTTTCTCCCATCTCAACTATTTGCCTCCATTGTAGTGCAGATGACTTACCTCTATCTTTATTTTCTAACTTTACATTTAACGTGTTTTTTATTTCTATAAGTGCAGCAAGCCTTTCGTTATTGCCAAGTGCCTTTAGGTGATTTAGAAGATTTTCTACAGATTTCCTTTTTTGAGAAATACCTGAACCAATTTTCAGAAAAAAACTTCCTTCATTTAGTGTTAATTCTTTTTTCCTGGTTTTATAAACATTATATGCAACCCAGTCAAACCAGAATATTTTATCGCTATCCATGTATTCGGTTGAAATAAAAATAGTCGCAGGGATATGTAATTTTTTAAGCACTGGAAATGCGTGTGTATAGTTGTCTAAATGGCCATCATCAAATGTAATAATAACTGGGCATTCTGGCAGTTTAGTATTTCCGTTTTGATAGTCGATGATGTGTTTGAATGTAATGGGGTTGAAGTGTTTTTTCACATACCGCATCTGTGTTTCAAAATCATCCGGTGTTGCACTGATTAATTCTGGATCAAAAGGAAATTCATCTTCATTGCCCATATCATAGATTCTGTGATATGCAAGTATGCATAGTGCATTAGAAGTGGACGAGCGAAGATATTTAATGGCAGGCAATAAATGAGCCTTTGACAGGAAGCTTGCAAGTAAATCTTTTTTATTCATAATATCAGCCTGCAATATTTAGAGTTCTGAGCGGCAATTGCGACTATTCCTTGCATTCCTGGCTCAAGCGCCTGTAAATATCTTCACACTGGCGTTCAATGTCTGGGTGAAGCCTAAACGTGACCTGTTTTGATACAGCATGATTTTTTATCGCCTTACTGTAAAATTTCCCAAAGGGTAAATTCAGAAAACTGCTAACTCTTGAAAGCTCTATGGAAGGGGATTTAACAAGGTTTTCATAGCTAACAGGCAGAATATTTTCTTTATCTTTTGCGTGCCAGTAAATGCTGTTTCTTGCTATCCAGAACAGGCCATATGCATCAGCATCGGAAAGCTCATCCAGTGAAAACTGATTGATAAGATTACGTGTTTCATCTGCTATGCACTCATTAAGCCAGTTGTGGATTTTATCAGAAAATAGAGGGCGGATGTACTCAATAGC
>UOFG01000279.1_pt1 | contig 25537 bp, 18 predicted proteins | sample 1988411 | NCBI WGS metagenome assembly UOFG01 (sample SAMEA4712194, study PRJEB27164) | hydrothermal vent metagenome | biome: marine basaltic hydrothermal vent biome; feature: marine hydrothermal vent; material: mineral | place: Pacific Ocean | collected 2011-06-14/2011-07-23 | depth 1689 m
TGCATCCCTGCACGTCCACGCTCCTTTGAATCCCTGCAACCGCGATATTAGTGCATCCCTGCACGTCCACGCTCCTTTGCATCCCTGCAACCGCGATATTAATGCATCCCTGCACGTCACACGCAAGCGAAGGACTGGGCCGTTTTTGCGTGTAAAGATGACACGCTTTATAGCGTGCCAAAGGCACACAACCGTGCAACGACTCACTTTTTTATTACGCCAGGTGTACTCCCAGAAGCACACTCCAGGACGCTCAACTGATCTTTTCAGGATAATTTCAGAAATGGAGTGCTGTACAGTGCATCAACCTGAAAAGCTCAGTTGAGCACATGAGGGTGTAATTCTGGGAGAAGTATCACCTGCCCTGCTGGTTTTGTGCAGGGATGCACTTATGTTGCGGATGCAGGATCAGCAGTTTGATACGCTGCACTAGTGTTTGAGGTGCCTGAGCAATGTGGCTTTCAGGGTTTTGATGGACTCATCATCCAGCAGAGGGTTATTGTCTTTATCGGTGATATGGAAACTGTCGAGCGCCTTTTCACCGGCCGTGGATATTTTTGCATGGTGGATATGTATATCGCAGTCGACAAATGCCTGGGCGATGTTGGCCAGCAGTCCAGGGCGGTCTTTGGTCACGATGTTTAAGAGGGTGACATCTTTGCCGGGTAGCTGGTCAAAGCGAATTTTAGTTTTCACATCGAAGCTTTTCTGTATCCGGTTTTTGCGTAAATTTCCTGCATTGATGACGGCACCGGGTTCGTTCAGGCAGGTGTTTAATTTTTCAATAATTTCAGCGATGCGGTACTGTTCTGTGGGGCTGCTACCGTTTTTCTCAAGTACTTTAAAGCTGTTTAGTGCGTAGCTATTATGCGTAACATTGATTTTGGCATCAGCAATGTTCAGCCCCAGTTGCTCCAGTGTTGAAACAATGGCAGCAAAAAGCCCCGCTTTTTCCTGGCTATAAATGAGTATTTCTGCCTCGTTACGGTGATTGATACGGGCCTGAATCCTGGGTGATGTCTGTGCTTTATCCAGCAATATCTGGCTGTGCCAGCTAATTTCATCAGGGGTGTGGTAAATAAAGTAGTCGTCGGAGAAATTAGCCCAGAGTTCATTTAAAACTTCACTCACAATGCCCTGTTTACTGAGCGTGCGTGAAGCGGAGGTTCGGTTCTCATGCGAAACGATGTTTCTTTGCGTCGGGTTATCCAGCCCGGCCTTGAGTGCTGCTGCCGTTTTATGATAAAGCTCTGATAACAGGTTGTCTTTCCATGAGTTCCATTGTTTAGGGTTAGTCGCACGAATGTCGCACAGGGTGAGCAGGTAGAGGTAATCAAGGCGCGCCAGGGTGCTCATTTGCTGGGCGAAGTTGTAGATGATTTCAGGGTCGCTGATGTCCTTGCGCTGTGCGACCGATGACAGGATCAGGTGGTTTTTGACCAGCCACCCAACCAGCTGGCTGTCTTTGCTGGAGCAGCCGTGCATAAGGCTGAATTTTTCAGCATCAATCGCGCCCAGCTCGGCATGGTTACCGCCTCGGCCTTTGGCAATATCATGGAACAGTCCAGAGAGGTAGAGTAATTCGGGTTTTTTCAGGTGGTGAAAAATGCCACTGGCCAGAGGGTGCTCATGAGTAAAGTTGGGTACCGACAGACGGCGCATATTGCGCACAACAAACAGGGTGTGCTGGTCGACGGTGTAGGTGTGAAGCAGGTCATATTGCATGCGCCCTACGATTTTATCGAATGCGGGGATATAGGCCGCAAGAATGCCGTAGCGGTTCATGCGTCGCAGTTCATGTGTTACGCCACGAGGCTGAGTCATGATGTCGATAAACAGTTGTCTGGCGGTTTGTGATGCGCGAAATTTATCATCAATCAGGTGGACGTTTTCACGTATCAGTCGAATGGTCTGCGCGTGTACACCGCGAATTTCCGGGTGCAGTTCCAGAATAAGAAAAACCTCCAGTAATGAGCTGGGATGTTCGCTAAAGATGTTTTCGTGACGAGCGGCAATATAACCATTGATTACGTGGAAGCGGCGATTAATGGGGGTGGCGTTTTCACTCGTATCACGATACAGGATTTCCTGGCGAAATAGCTGCAACAACAGCTCATTTAGTCGTTCTAGCTCGATTACCGTGCGGTAATAGCGTTGCATGAATTGCTCGATAGCAAGGTTGTTCTCGCCATCTGCGTACCCGAATATCTGTGCAAGCTGTTTCTGAAAATCAAATAGCAGACGGTCTTCGTGTTTGCCGGTGATGTAGTGCAGGTGGATGCGAATTTTCCACAGGTATGTCTGGCATTCACGCAGGGTTTCATATTCTGATGGGCTGAGGAAATTATGTGTGACCAGCTCACTTAGAATACGGGTGCCAAAATGGCGTTTGGCAACCCAGCCAATCATCTGTAAATCTCGCAGGCCTCCGGGGTTTTCCTTGAGGTTAGGCTCCAGGTTATAGGCGGTGTCGCCAAATTTGCGGTAGCGTTGCGCCTGCTCTTCCAGTTTGGCTTTGAAAAAATCCCGGCTGTTCCAGATTTTATCGGGGCCGGTTGCTTCAAGCATGTGCCTGAAAAGTGAGGTGTCTCCCGCGAGAATGCGCGATTCTATCAAGTTGGTGATGACTGTGATGTCTTTGCGTGCTTCATTAACGCATTCTTCAAGGGTGCGCACACTGTGGCCAATGTCCAGGTTGCTGTCCCATAGCAACATCAGAAACTGTTCAAGCTTTTCTCGGGTCTGCTCGTTTTCCTTTTCCTGCAGAAGCAGCATCAGGTCAATGTCAGATGCCGGGTGCAGCTCACCGCGCCCATATCCGCCAACAGCAATGAGCGAAACCGCCTGTGTGCAATCTGAAAAGTAGTGATTGAAAGCATGCGTTAATACCTGGTCGATAAACTGTGCTCTGGCATTAACGGTGTCCAGTGTGTCTGCACCATTCTCAAATGCCTGCTGTATCGCGGATTGCGCACTGACTATGGCCTGTTTAAGGAGGCTCAGCAGGTGCCTGGGCTCTGTCTTCAGTTTCAGCTGGAACTGTTCGTTGTTAAAAATAAGCGTGTTATGAAGTTCGATATCAGCCATAGGAGGGGGTCTTGTGTTGCCTGTATGAGAATGAGTTCATGGTGAGGATAGTCCCCGCTGTTAATAAATAGCGCAATAATCTGTGCTGTTTTCTGGTCAGGGGGTATGGCAAATCAGGCGATAGTCTCCCCTTTGCGCAATGTCAGTACCTCATAGCCATCGGTTGTTACCAGTATAGTGTGTTCCCACTGAGCTGACAGGCTGTGATCCTTGCTGACAACGGTCCAGTTGTCTTTAAGCACTTTTACCTGGCGTTTACCTACATTGATCATCGGCTCAATGGTAAAGATCATTCCCGCCTGAAGTGCAATGCCTGTGCCTGCCTCTCCGTAGTGCATCACCTGCGGGTCTTCATGAAAACCCCTGCCGATACCATGGCCACAGTATTCTCGTACCACAGAAAACCCACGGGTCTCGGCATAGTTCTGAATAACCGCGCCGATATCGCCAAGTGTTGTGCCGGGTTTAACTCGCTGAATGGCTTCAACCATGCATTCACGGGATACCTCTGAGACACGTCGGCCCTTAATGCTCGGCTCCCCTACATAAAACATCTGGCTGGTGTCGCCGTGGTATTCGTCCTTGATAACCGTGATGTCGATATTAATAATATCGCCTTTTTTCAGTTTTTTTTCGCAGGGAATGCCGTGACAGACCTGGAAATTAAGTGATGTGCAGATGGATTTCGGGAACCCATGATAATTCAGGGGGGCTGGGGTTGCTTTTTGTTCATTCACAATGTAGTCATGACATATCTGGTCAAGGGTATTTGTGGTTACGCCGGGCTTTACATAGGGTTCAATCATTTCCAGTACTTCGGCGGCGAGGCGGCCAGCAACGCGCATTTTTTCAATTTCATCCTCTGTTTTTATAATAATACTCATTAAAATATGTTCCGGATTGTTTTGTGGCATTATTTTGCCATATCTGGGGTGGATGATAACCTGGTGGCGCGACTTCAACAAAGAGAGAATGCGCTATCAGCGGGTTCAATCAGGGTTTAGACGTGATTAGGCCTGAAATACGCCCGTTTTACAAGATATCCAGCCGTAGACTTCCTGTTTTGCCGGTGCAAAGAGAGCGTGTTTTTATTGTGTAAAATAGCTGGATATGGTATAAAGCGCGCGCTGCCCTGATAATTGGGGTGGTGCAAACAATTTTTTTAAATACGCACACATATTGTTGCCCTGTAACTGGGTGCCTTAAGCAGTGGTTAAAGCGCTGATCAGGTTGTTGCAGGGGATATGTGGAGGCCTAACCCTACTGGAGTTTATTATGGCTAAAGTGACCATGCGTCAAATGCTTGAAGCGGGTGTTCATTTCGGACACCAGACACGTTTCTGGAATCCTCAGATGGCAGAGTACATCTTTGGTGATCGTAACAAGATACATATCATCAATCTTGAAAAAACCCTGCCACTGTTCAACGATGCGCTGAATGCAATCAGCAAAATCGCCTCAAAGAATGGCAAAATTCTATTTGTCGGCACCAAACGCGCGGCGCGGAGCGCCATTAGCGAAGAAGCCCGTCGTTGTGGCATGCCTTTCGTTAATCACCGCTGGTTAGGCGGTATGCTGACTAACTTTAATACGGTGCGCCAGTCAATCAGGCGTTTAAAAGAGCTGGAAACCATGTCGACAGATGGTTCTTTTGATCGCATGATCAAAAAAGAAGCGCTGACCATGACCCGTGAAATGGACAAGCTGGAAAAAACACTGGGCGGTATAAAAGACATGGGCGGCCTGCCGGATGCTGTGTTTGTTATTGATACGGGCAATGAAAAAATTGCGGTGCATGAAGCAAAAGTGCTGGGTGTACCCGTTATTGGCGTTGTTGATACAAACAATTCACCTGATGAAGTTGATTATGTTGTGCCAGGTAACGACGATGCGATTCGCTCCATCAAGCTTTATATTGAAGCGGTGGCGGATGCTATTATTGAAGGAAAAGCGGCTTCATTAAATATTAGTGCAACAGAAGAGCAGGATGCGGGTAAGAAAGCGGCACCCAGGAAAAAAGCGGCTGCAAAGAAAGAAGATGAAGCAAAAACGGTGACTGAAGAGCCGGTACCGACTGAAGAGCCGGTACCGGCTGAAGAAAAGTAAGCCTGCTTGCCCCGGTAGCACTGCATCCGGGGTTAATTTGCAACCGTTGAACAATATTTAATGAGGTGAGTACTATGCAGATTACTGCTGCTATGGTTAAGGAACTGCGTGAGCGTACGGGCTCAGGTATGATGGAATGTAAGAAAGCGTTGCAGGCTGTTGATGGCGATATGGAAAAAGCAATTGATGATATGCGCAAATCAGGTCTGGCTAAAGCAGACAAAAAAGCGAGCCGCACGGCGGCTGAGGGCCTGGTGGTTATTGCCCTGAGCGATGATCTTAAGGAGGCGGCGATTGTTGAAATAAACTGTGAAACAGACTTTGTTTCAGGTGGCGATGAGTTCAGGGCCTTTACCTGTGGCGTGGCACAGCGCATTTTAAAAGACTCGCCTGCAGATATTGCTACACTGTGTGAAATGCCACTGGAAGATGATGGTAAGAGCATTGAAGTGATCCGCCAGGAGATGGTGGCGAAAATTGGTGAAAACATTCAGCTGCGTCGTTTTGAGCGCAAGTCTACAGATGGTGCATTCGGTTCGTATTCTCACGGTGTTCGTATGGGCGTGCTGGTTGAAATGGATAAAGATGATCAGGCGCTGATTAAAGATGTGGCGATGCATATTGCGGCGAGTAATCCGGTTTGTGTGAGTGAGGCTGAAGTACCAGAAGCGCTGCTGGCCAAAGAAAAAGAAATTTTCATTGCTCAGGCCAGAGAAAGTGGCAAGCCAGATAACATTATCGAGAAGATGATTGTGGGCCGGATTCGCAAGTACCTTGCTGAAGTGACATTGCTTGGGCAGGCATTTGTTAAAGATCCTGAGCAGAGCGTTGAGAAGTTGCTGAAGTCCAAAGGTGCCAGTGTGAAGAGCTTTAACCGCTTTGAAGTGGGTGAAGGCATCGAGAAGAAACAGGAAAATTTTGCTGATGAAGTAATGGCGCAAATTAACGCCAGTTAGCTTGTTGCTGTCAGGTCTGGGTTCTATCTCTGTATAAGGTAAGGAATCTGAGCGGTAATTTTTTCAGGATGAAAGCCTGCGGAATAGCAGCTGTTTTAAAGATATAAATGACCGGAATTAGTTTTCCGGTTTTTTATGTTCAGGGAAAGGTGAATACTGTATCAGGCTGTTATACTTGTATTTTCTGATTAAACTGGAGTAGCCGGTATCTTGCTGTAAGCACCAGAAGCGGGCAGGAGCAATTTTTAATGGTATGTTCAGGGAAAGGTGAATACTGTATCAGGCTGTTATACTTGTATTTTCTGATTAAACTGGAGTAGCCGGTATCTTGCTGTAAGCATCAGAAGCGGGCAGGAGCAGCATTAAACGGCGTATTCAGGCGTGAACGATATTTTAACGTAGCTATCCATGAGATGAACAGGAGTAGTTTTAAGGTGCGTTTAGACTGAACATTATTTCGCAAATGTCGACAGGCCAATATCGACAGGTGTGAGCAGGAGCCATTCGCAGAAAATAATGTTTATAACATAATAACCAGAACTTAAAGAGCGATTTAAAAGTAATGAGTGAATCAAAACCAGTGTATAAACGCGTTTTATTAAAGTTAAGTGGTGAAGCTTTAATGGGTTCACAGGAGTCTGGAATCGACCCTGATATGATTAATCGGGTGGCGCAGGAGATACATCAGGTAGTCGAGCTCGGTGTGCAGTTGGGTGTTGTCATTGGTGCGGGTAATATATTCAGGGGCAAAGGGCTGGCGGATTCTGGCATGGACCGTGTTACCGGTGACCATATGGGGATGCTCGCCACAGTGATGAACTGCCTTGCATTGCAGGATGCAATTGAAAAGCTGGGCCCCAGTTGCAGAGTGATGTCCGCGCTAAGCATCCATCAGGTCTGTGAAGATTATGTGCGTCGTCGGGCTATTCGCCACCTGGAGAAAGGCCGGGTTGTTATTTTTGGCGCAGGTACAGGCAATCCGTTTTTTACAACAGACAGTGCAGGCAGCCTGCGAGCCATTGAAATAGAAGCGGATGCGCTGATGAAAGCGACGAAAGTCGATGGTGTGTACGATTCAGATCCGATGAAAAACCCGCACGCCATACGCTATGATTCATTAACCTATGATGAAGTGCTGGTAAAGAATCTGGCAATAATGGATGCTACCGCAATCGTACTGTGCAAGGAGCAGAATATGCCATTGCGTATTTTCAATTTAAATGAGCCAGGGGATCTGGTACGCACTGTGCTGGATAAAAGTATTGGAACATCGGTTGTACCGGCATAAACAGGCATGAAAACGAGCAATCAACAGTGTTGGAGAGATAGATGATTGATGAAATAACTCAGGATGCGCAAGCACGTATGGGCAAAAGTGTGGAGTCTCTGAGAACTGAGCTCACAAAAATTCGTACCGGTCGAGCGCACCCCAGTTTACTGGATCATGTGATGGTCGATTACTACGGCAGTATGACACCGATTAAGCAGGTAGCAAATGTCGTGGCCGAAGATTCAAGAACGCTTGCTGTGACACCGTGGGAAAAGCCGATGGTGAAGGCCATTGAAAAGGCGATTATGGTTGCCGATCTGGGTTTAAACCCGGTAACCGCAGGTACGGTTATTCGTGTACCTATGCCGGCGTTAACAGAGGAGCGTCGGCGAGACCTTGTGCGCATTGTTAAGAGCGAAGGTGAGTCGGGTAAAGTCGCGGTTCGAAATATTCGTCGTGATGCGAACAGTGACTTTAAAGAGCTCCTGAAGGAAAAGGAAATTTCAGAAGATGAGTCTCGCAATGCTGAAGAGGCGGTTCAAAAGCTGACCGATAAATATGTGGCTGAGATAGATATATTGCTGGATGCCAAAGAAAAGGAAATGATGGAAATATAAGGCGCTATTGCTGGCGTTTTTCAGCTTAGGGCTGAAGGGCGGCGGATCTGCGTTAAATAGTAATGATTAATGACAGCTACCTTGATAAATAAAGATGAAATGAGCTCTGCTGGTCAGTTAACCGGCGTTTCTCCAGAGCATGTTGTGGTGGTGATGGACGGAAATGGCCGTTGGGCCAGAAAACGCATGTTGCCAAGAACAGCAGGCCATCACGCCGGTGTTAAATCAACACGGGAAGTGGTAGAGCAGTGTGTTAAAGCAAAAATTCAGGCCTTAACACTGTTCGCATTTAGCAGTGAAAACTGGAAGCGTCCTGAGCAGGAAGTCAGCAGTTTAATGGCGCTGTTTGTTTCGACGCTTCAATCTGAAATCAAATCTCTGCATAAGCAAAACGTACGTGTGCGCTTTATTGGCGAGTGTACGGCTTTTTCTGAAAAACTACAGGCTAGAATTTCTCAGGCCAGTGAGCTCACTCAGGCAAACACCGGGCTTCAGCTGAATATTGCCGTTAATTATGGTGGGCGATGGGATGTGGCTGAGGCCTGTAGACGCATTGCTGAAAAAGTACAGGCTGGCACATTGCGCGCCGAAGAGGTGGATGCTGAGCTGGTTGACAGGCACGTTTGTCTGAGTGATTTATCGGCACCTGACCTGTTTATACGCACCGGGGGTGACCAGCGGGTCAGCAATTTTCTTATCTGGCAGTTAGCATACACCGAGTTGTATTTTACGGATGTACTGTGGCCTGATTTTAAATCTGTAGAGTTTCTGGCTGCACTAGAATGGTTTGCTCAGCGCCAGAGGCGGTTTGGTAAAACAGGCGAGCAGATTAATGATGCTCAGTCTCAACACGGCTAATTAGATGTTAAAACAACGAGTACTTACCGCACTGCCTTTAACCGCGCTTATTATCTGGGGCATATTTACCCAGCCAGCGGAGACTATTTTTTATGCGCTATTGCTGCTCACATTAATTGCGGGCTGGGAATGGTCGGCGTTGAGTGGTATTTCCAGCAAGCCGTTGAGAGGTGTATATGCACTGAGCATTGTTGTGCTAGTTTACATCTCGCAGCAAATTATTAATGCTCATCCCCAGTGGCTATCTATGGTGTTGCTGTTTAGCGTGCTGGTCTGGCTGGTGGCTATTTTTCATATGTTTGGCAAAGGCCCGCAGGATGCGAATCAGCAGTTTTCTAAAATTAAATTCCTGTTGGGTTTTGTCTTTTTAATTCCGCCCATATTAGCCCTGATGCTGATACGCGAGCAGCCGGATGGAAAAAGCTGGCTGTTTTATTGTTTGAGCATTGTATCGTTTGCCGATACAGGGGCGTATTTTGCTGGCAAGCGCTTCGGAAAAAACAAACTTGCACCAATGATCAGCCCGGGAAAAACAAGGGAAGGCCTGTATGGGGGGGTGTTTGTAACAGCCTCCTACAGTGTGCTGGCAGGGGTTTATTTTGAGCTCCAGGCGATACAGATGGTTATGCTGCTTATTATCACCGTATTAAGCACATTTGTTTCTGTGACAGGTGACCTGTTTGTCAGCCTTTTAAAGCGTGAGAGGGGTTTAAAGGATACAGGGCATATTCTGCCAGGGCATGGCGGTATACTTGATCGTATAGACAGTATTATCTCCTCTGTGCCTTTTATTGCTCTGTTGTTGAGTGCGGTTATTTTTAATGTCTAGGCAGGGTGTGTGTGTTTTGGGTTCAACGGGAACAATAGGTGTTAGCACGCTGGATGTGATCGCCCGTAGCCCTGAAAAATATAAAGTGGTTGCGCTGGCGGCAAACCGGTCTGAAGAGACGCTCTATCAACAATGCATGGCGTTTAATCCGCAATATGCGGTACTGGTCGATGCCGATGCGGCACAGGTTCTGCAAAAGAAGTTGCTGGCGGCTAATGTGCCAACGCAGGTGCTGTCGGGTGTTGAATCGCTGGAAATGGTTGCGGGACTGGCGGAGGTGGATCAGGTGATGGCTGCGATAGTGGGCTCGGCAGGCCTGTTGCCCGCATTGGCCGCTGCCAGGGCCGGTAAACGCATACTGCTGGCGAATAAAGAAGCGCTGGTTATGTCCGGTGCGCTCTTTCTCAAAGAAGTGAAGCAGCACAATGCAACCCTGTTACCCGTAGATTCAGAGCACAATGCTATTTTTCAGTGTATGCCGAGCCATTATGAGAAGGGGCTGGCGCAGGTGGGTGTCAATAAAATACTGCTTACGGCCAGCGGTGGCCCGTTCAGAGTGCGTGATATCGCCACCCTGCATGATATTACGCCAGAGGAGGCGGTGGTTCACCCTAACTGGGTTATGGGGCAGAAAATATCGGTCGATTCCGCGACCATGATGAACAAGGGCCTGGAGGTGATAGAGGCCTGCTGGCTATTTGACTGCAGGGCCGATATGGTTGAAGTGGTTATACATCCGCAGAGTGTTATACATTCCATGGTTAGCTATACGGATGGTTCGGTATTGGCGCAGCTGGGAAACCCTGATATGCGCACCCCCATCGCCCATGCGATGGCCTGGCCGGAAAGAATCGCTTCAGGTGTTGAACCATTGAATATATTCGAGGTCGCAAAGCTGGAGTTTGAAAAACCGGACTTTAAGCGCTTTCCCTGTCTGGGGCTGGCATTTGAGTCATTAAAGCAGGGGGGAACTGCGATGAGCATTCTAAATGCCGCGAATGAGATTGCAGTGGATGCTTTTTTAAATAAAAAACTGAGTTTTACGAATATTTCCAAAGTAATTGAAAAAACACTGGAAAGCATCCGTAGCGTTAATGCTGATAGTTTGCAGATTGTATTGCAGGCAGATTCGCAGGCGCGGGAGCAGGCCACTGAGTGGGTTAATCGGCTGGAGTTCAGGCGATGAGTTCAGGTGGCTTTTTACATAATGTGCTGTTTTTTGTTATAGCAATCGGTGTTCTGGTTGCTTTTCATGAATTTGGCCACTACTGGGTTGCGCGGCTGCTGAAAGTGAAGGTGCTGCGTTTTTCCATTGGCTTTGGTAAGCCCTTGCTGCTGTGGAAAAAGCAGCGAGGTGAAGACCTGATTGAATTTGCGATAGCGGCCATTCCCCTGGGGGGTTATGTGAAAATGCTGGATGAAAGGGAAGGCCCCGTTGAGGAGTCGCTCAGGCACCGTGCCTTTAATAACCAGCGTGTGGCAACCCGCTTTGCGATTGTTGCTGCCGGGCCGATTTTCAATTTTATTCTGGCCATATTCTTCTATTTTATTTTTTTTGCCAATGGCGAAGATGCCATAAAGCCGCTTATTGCAGCGCCGCCCATAGAATCAGTGGCTGCACAAGGGGGATTTCAGGCGCTGGATGAAGTGCTCTCTGTTGGTGGTACAGTGGTTAAAACATGGCAGGAGTTTCGTATTGCGCTAATCAGTCATGGTGTAGATGGCGGTGATGTCCCCGTTAAAGTGAGAACGTCAGGTTTATATGAGGCAGAACGTGTTATAGCGTTTGGTGACAGACATATTCTTAATGAGAAAGTCGATGTTACTCAGTTGCTGGGGTTTGATTTCTGGCGGCCAGCGATACCTGCCAGAATCGGCAGGGTTACCGAAAAATCAGCCGCCGCTGCGTCGGATATACAGCCAGGTGATCTGGTTATTGCAATTAATCAGCAGCCAGTATCCGACTGGAGCGAACTGGTTAAAATAGTGCAGGCCAGTGCCGCTAAACCGTTGACGTTTTTAATTGAGCGAGACGGCGGGCAAATAACGCTAATGCTAACACCGGAGGAGAGAAAACGGGGTGACAGACGGGTTGGTTTTATGGGGGCAGCGCCAGATTTGCCTGATGAGTTAATTAATCAGAACAGAGTGAGAATTGAGTACAGTTTAGCAGGTGCGTTAATGCGTGGCGCAGAGGAAACATGGACGTTTTCAGTTTTAACGCTTAAAGTGCTGGGTAAAATGCTAACTGGGCAGGCGGCGCTGGAAAATATTTCAGGGCCTATTACCATCGCAGAATACGCGGGAGTGACGGCGAGCATTGGTTTTTATAGTTATATCAAATTTCTGGCAATGATTTCCATTAGCCTGGGGGTGCTGAATTTGCTGCCGGTACCCATGCTGGATGGTGGCCACCTCATGTACTACATTATCGAGTTTGTTAAGGGGTCTCCGGTGTCGCGAAAATTTGAAGAAATGGGGCAGTTTCTGGGTATGGCCTTATTATTTATGTTAATGAGCCTGGCTATTTTTAATGATATTCAGCGTTTAATTAATTAGTGTGTTTATTTAACGCATCCTGAATAGCTATCAGGGTGTGTTATTTTTTTATTAAATTATAATATTGGGATTTGGCGAGATTGTGCGCAGGTTAGTAGCTTTATTTATACTTATGCTTTTTCAACAGGTTTCACTCGCCCGTGGGAACTTTGTGATTGATGATATTCGCCTGTCAGGTCTTGAGCGCATACCGGATGGTACTCTGTTGAACTACCTGCCACTTAAAGTGGGTGATACATTTGATGCGTCGCAATCGACCTATGTTATTCAGGAGCTTTATAAAACCGGTTTTTTTAAAGACGTTAAATTACTAAAAGATGGCAATGTACTGGTTGTTCAGGTGCTGGAACGCCCGGCAATATCGGAAATATCCTGGTCCGGGAATAAAGATATTGAAGATGAGCAGCTAAAAGAAATACTCTCTGATATTGGGATTGTGAAAGGGCGTGTATTTAACCCATCGGCACTGGATAAAATTGAGCAGGGTCTAAAGCAGCAGGCTTATTTTAGCCGTGGTAAATATGCGGTACGTATCAAAACAGTGATTGAAGAGCTGGAGCGAAACAGAGTTGATATCAATATCGAAATATCTGAAGGTGCGGTTGCTAAAATCAAGCAGGTTAATATTGTTGGCAATACCATATTTGATGACGAGGCGCTGCTCTCTGAGTTGCAGTCTGGTGTACCAGGGACATGGGACTTTTTTTCCAGTATGGATGATTATGCAAAACCCAAGCTGGCAGCAGATGAGGAAACACTCAAATCATACTATCAGGATCGAGGTTATATAAAGTTTTCGGTTGATTCAACCCAGGTTACCATTACCCCGGATAAGAAAGACATTTATATTACAATGAATGTTGTTGAAGGGAGAAAATACAGGGTTAACAGTGTAAAACTGGCAGGCGATTTAAAGCTTGAGGAAAAGGAGCTGCGAAGCCTTATCTCTCTCAATAAGGGCGATGTGTTCTCACGTGGTGAAATGGTTGGTAGCAAGGATTTGCTCAAGCGCAGACTGGGCAATGAAGGCTATGCTTTTGCGAATGTTAAGGTTATGCCAGAACTGAATGATGATACGCTGGAAGTTGATTTAACGTATTTTGTTGAGCCAGGCAAGAAAGTTTATGTGCGTCGAATAAATTTTGTGGGTAATTATAAAACAAATGATGAGGTGCTGCGCCGCGAAATGCGTATTATGGAAGGTGGTGAGCTGTCTAACAGTAAATTACAGCGCTCTAAAATACGCCTGCAGCGGCTTCCTTATGTAGAAGAGGTGGTTGTCGATAAAGATCCTGTGCCCGGCACTCAGGATCTGATAGATGTTAATATCAGTATAAAAGAGCGGCTTTCCGGTAGTTTTAATATCGGTGCTGGTTTTTCACAGAATCAGGGGCTTGTATTTAACCTGGGTGTAACGATGGATAATTTAAATGGTAGTGGTGAAAAGCTGGCCCTTAATTTTAATAATGACCAGGCTAATACAATTTATAATGCTTCATTTACAGACCCATATTATACACTTGACGGTATTAGCCGAACCTTTGCTTTTTCATTTCGTAAGCGGAACACGGCAAACCTCAATATCGTTAACTACCTGCAAAACTCAGCTACTGTGAATCTGTTTTATGGTATACCACTGTCAGAATTTAATCGGGTAAGGTTTGGTGTGGGGTTTGATCGAACTGAAATTATACCGGGTGGAGGGATAAATCTCACGGAGGATGTTCAAAATTTTCTTGCAGATAATGAAAGCGGATCAGTCGATTCTGTTACAATGGTAACAAGTTTTACTCACGATACACGAAACCGCACCGTTTTTGCAACCAGTGGTAGCAGTCAGTCTGTTATACTGGACTTGACATCGCCAGGTAGTGATTTAGAGTATTATAAGGTCACTTATCGAAACAAGTTTTATTTTCAGATAACTGACAATCTGACATCACTGATAAGAACAGACATGGCCTATGGAGATGCGTATGGGGGTACTCAGCAGTATCCATTCTACAAGCGTTTCTTTGCCGGCGGTTTAAGGACAGTGCGGGGATATGATTCGAACTCTCTGGGGCCACGCCCTGTTGTGGCTAACGGCGGACTCACTAATCCAATTGGTGGTGATATACGCACAGTTGCCAGTGCGGAGCTGATTTTTCCTGTACCCTTTATGGAAAAATCTCCCAGTTCTGTGCGTTTAAGCATATTTTATGATATCGGTAATGTGTTTTTGAGTGATGAGCTTTTTGATAATGAGGGAGAGATTTTACCCGCAACGGGAGGGTTTGATGCCGGCCAGTTAAGAAGCTCGGTGGGTGTTTCATTTGTCTGGCTAGCACCGGTAGGGCCATTAAAGTTTAGCTTTGCTAAGCCACTTAATAACCTGCCCAGTGATAGAGTACAGGCATTTCAATTTAGTATTGGTCAATTCTTTTAGGAGATATAGTAATGAAAAAAATAGTAGCTGTTTTCGCGCTGGTTAGCGCCCTGGCATTACCTGTGACAGGTTATGCAGAAAAAATTGGTTTTGTAAATGTCGCCCTGTTGTTTGGTGAGTACGATAAGATCGAAGGTATACAGAAGAAAATAGAAAAGCAATTTGGTGGGAAGCAGAAAGAGCTTGAAAAACTGGGTGAAACCATTAAGGCAAAAGGTAAGGAAATAAAAACCAATGAATTAATGATGACGGAGAGCAAACTGCAGGGTGCGAAGAAGAAATTTAGTGACATGCTGATTAATATGCGAGACAGGGAATTAGCCTTTAAAAAAGAGCTACAGGCAGCACAGAATGTAGAAATGAGCAAGTTCAGAAATATCGTTTCTGACATTATCAAAAAATATGCCAAAGATAAAGCATTCGATATTATATTGAATGAAGGTGTTGTTTTTGTTGCGCCGCGCATTGATGTAACAAATGACATACTCAAGTTATTAGGTAAGTCAAAGCCGATTAAAAAATAACCGGGGCAGGTATCTGTGAAGTATAGCCTGGGAGAAATTGCAGAGCATCTCGGCGCTGAGTTGCGGGGTGATGGGAATATTATTATTCGCTCTATTTCCACCGTTGACGAAGCGCTTGAGGGCGATCTTACATTTGTTACGAGTAGCAAATACACGAGTAGCTTAAAGAAGACCGCCGCCAGTGCTGTGTTGATTACCGAAGATATGCTGGATGCTGTTGCAGTGGCTGCTCTGGTTGTACCTAATCCGCGTGCTGCGTACGCGCGTGTTGTCAGTTTGTTGTATCCGCAGTGGATGCCTGGGGCGGGTATCGATAAAACGGCGCAGGTTGATGATACGGCACAAATAGCTGACACTGCGTATATTGGGCCCAATGCAGTGATTGAAGCGGGTGCTATCATTTGCGAGAATAGTGTTATTAACAGTGGTAGTATCATTGGCCGGGAGAGTGTTATTGGCAAAGGGACGTATATATATCCCAATGTAACGATCTATCATGGCTGCCGTATTGGAGAGTACTGTATACTTCATGCCGCATCAGTTATTGGCTCAGATGGCTTTGGTTTTGAGCTGGATGAAGGTGAATGGTTAAAAATTCCCCAGGTGGGCGGGGTTGTTATTGGCAATAAAGTAGAAATTGGAGCCTGTTCTGTGGTTGACAGGGGGGCTATCAATGATACGGTGATTGAAGAGGGTGTGAAACTGGATAATCACGTGCAGATAGCACATAACGTTCATGTTGGAGCACATACACTGATGTCCAGAGGGGTAGGGATTGCGGGCAGTACACGAGTAGGGAAAAACTGTCTGTTTGCAGGTATGGTTGGTGTGCGAGATCATATAAATATAGTCGATGGGGTCACTGTAACGGCGATGTCACTGGTTACAAAATCGTTAAAAAAGCCTGGGTCATACTCGTCTAACACCCCAATAGATGACACACGGGCATGGCGTAAAAATAGTACGCGGTTTAAACAACTGGATGATATGGCGCGGCGAATTCGTCAGCTTGAGAAACTAATACAGGAAAAAGGCTAAGGTATTATTGTGAATACTATGAATGTTGGTGAAATAAGAAAATTTCTGGCACATCGCTACCCTTTCTTGCTGGTAGATAAAGTGCTGGACTTTGAAGTTGGCAAAACATTAACAGCGGTTAAAAATGTCACCATCAATGAGCCTTTTTTTCAGGGACATTTCCCTGATTATCCCGTTATGCCTGGTGTGCTTATAATGGAGGCCCTTGCGCAGGCAACCGGATTGTTAGGCTTTAAAACCATGGATGAAGATCCAAATGATGACACGTTGTACCTGTTTGTTGGCATAGATAAAGCGCGTTTTAAGCGCCAGGTCGTACCGGGAGATGTTTTAACGCTTAAGGTTGAGTTGCTCAAACGCTCACGTGCTATATGGAAGTTTGATTGCAGGGCGTTAGTTGATGGCGAGCTGGCAGCCAGTGCAATTATTATGTGTGCTGCTACCGACAGACCTGAGTAGTATTTTAGTGCGGCTGCTAATGGGGGAAACACGTTTATGACAAGTTCAACTGCCCTGATACACCCAACTGCAATTATAGACAACACGGCAAAGCTTGCAGAAGATGTTAGCGTTGGCCCGTACAGCATTATAGGTGCGGATGTTGAAATTGGCGCTGGCACCTGGATTGGCCCTCACGTTGTTATTAATGGCCCCAGCAAAATGGGTAAAAATAATAAAATATTTCAGTTTTCTTCGCTCGGTGAAGACCCTCAGGATCTCAAGTTTTCGGGCGAAAAATCATACCTTGAAATAGGTGATAATAATACCATTCGAGAGTATGTAACCATTTCCAGAGGCACAGAAGATGGCGGTGACATCACGCGCATTGGCAGTGATAATTTACTGATGGCTTATGTTCATATCGCGCATGATTGTCAGGTGGGTAACCACATTGTATTTGCCAACTCAGCTTCCTGTGCGGGGCATGTTGAGGTGGGAGATCACTCCATTTTAGGTGGTTTTACCCTGGTGCATCAGTTTACCAAAATTGGTGCGCATTGCTTTACCAGTATGGGGGCGATCATCAACCAGGATGTGCCGCCTTATATTATTGTTGCCAGTAGTTATGGAAAGGCCAGTGGTATTAATAAGGTTGGTTTAAAGCGTCGGGGTTATAGTGATGAAGTTATTCGAGCCATAGTGAATGCTTACAAGTTAATGATTCGTTCCAGAAAGCCCCGTGCAGAAGCAATGCAGGCTGCCGCAAAGTTAATTGAAGACTACCCTGAAGTTAAGCTAATGGCTGATTTTATTATGCAGTCTGAGCGTGGGGTTATTCGCTAACCCGTGTGCTTAAAGTTTCTAATGGTTCCTGTGCCTGAAGTTGAGGAAGGGAAACATAGAAGCAAAATATGAAGCAAAATGTTTAGTTTTTTATGAGCTTATCCTAAACTGGATATGAAGATAAAGCACTTACTGTTCCTGCACAAGTATGCAACACAGGATGATAAAAAATTTGCTGAGGCTTCACTTGTTATAGCCAGTATATCAATGCACGAAGAAGGCAATCTGTTTCCACGTGAGCAGTATGAGGATGCGGCTGCAGCGTATTTACCAGATGGGTGATCTACAACATTTGATAATATTAAATATTATCAAATACTTACAGCACTATTACGCGGTCAACTGATTTTTTTAGGTTTAAGGGAGCTGCACACTATTATCGTCTGGCACTGGAGTTTTCAGTGAAAATTGATGAGCCTTTCCCGAAGAAAAAAATTACTGGTATTATCGCGGCACTTAAATGTATCGATATATCATTAAATGATATCAGACTGAATGTAGAAAATCCGTGTAAAATGGTTGGTGATTATTAGTTGCAATACAGGGTCTGATTTTTGTTAAGAGTAGTTATTGTATTAGAGCGATTATGAAAAAAGAATCAATTGTCATTAAAGGCGCACGACAGAATAATCTGAAAAATCTGGATTTAAAGTTGCCAGCCAATGAGATGATTGTGGTAACAGGCGTGAGTGGTTCGGGCAAGTCAACTCTGGCATTTGATACGATTTATGCTGAAGGCCAGCGCCGTTATGTAGAAACATTTTCAGCCTATGCCCGGCAGTTTCTTGATCGCATGGACAAGCCTGCCGTAGACAGTATTCAGGGGATTCCTCCGGCAATCGCCATTGGCCAGACAAATCAGGTGCGCACCTCTCGCTCAACGGTTGGCACCATGACCGAGCTGAATGATTATTTAAAGTTGCTGTTTGCGCGCCTGGCGAACCTGTACTGCACGGACTGTGGTCGGGAAGTTATCTGCGATTCTGCGCAAAGCATTGTTGATTCGCTTTATAAACAAACCCGCAGAGCTCAGCGTCTGATGATCTGCCTGCCGGTGAAAATACCCCATAATTTCACCGAAGATGAAATTCTTAAGGTACTAAATCAGCAGGGTTATACGCGTATCCATGAGCGTTCTGGTGATGTGCTGGAAGTGATACAGGACCGGCTGAAAATCACTGAGGACAACCGTGATCGATTAACCGAAGCGGTAGAGTCTTCATTAAAACATGGCGATGGTCGGGTGCATGTATTTGAGCTGGATGAACATAAAAAAGCCGGTAAAGCATGGCGTTTTTCAGCGCATCATCATTGCCCCGACTGTGATATCGATTATGAAAAACCGGTGCCGAGTCTGTTCTCATTTAATTCGCCCATTGGTGCCTGTGAAAGCTGTCGTGGTTTCGGGCGTATTATCGGGGTTGATTATGCGCTGGTCATCCCGGATGAATCAAAATCACTGGCAGAGGGGGCAATAAAACCCATACAGACACCCGCTTATATCGAAGTGCAGCAGGAATTGCTGGCTTTCGCAAAAAAACAGAAAATACCCGTAGATAAACCCTGGAATAAACTGACTAAAAAACAGCAACGCTGGGTGATTGAAGGTGAGGGCGACTGGGATGAGGGTGTATGGTTTGGCATTAAGCGGTTTTTTAGCTGGCTGGAATCTAAATCATATAAAATGCACATACGTGTTCTGCTGTCAAAATACCGCGCTTATACGCCCTGTAATGTCTGCGATGGCGCACGTTTAAAACCCCCGGCATTATGGTGGCGGCTGGGGGATCTGAGTTTATCAAATCAGCTTGTTGATAGTAAGCAGCGTTATATACCCCGTGGGCTAAATCTGTCCGCAAAAGAAATAGCGCATCTCCCCGGACTTACCATACACGATATTATGCGCCTGCCACTGGATCAGTGTGCGGCGTTTTTCCATTTGCTGAAACTGCCTGCGGCTGTTGATGAAGCCGCGCAGTTGCTACTGGGTGAAATTCGCTCGCGATTAAACTATTTGCTGGAAGTGGGGCTGGGGTATCTGACACTGGATCGCCAGTCGCGCACATTAAGCGGCGGCGAGGTTCAGCGCATTAATCTGACCACGGCGCTGGGCACTTCGCTGGTTAATACGCTATTTGTACTGGATGAGCCGAGCACGGGCCTGCACCCTCGCGATATTAATCGCCTGGTGCAGGTGTTGCACCGATTGCGCGATGCGGGTAATTCGCTGCTGGTGGTCGAGCATGATCCACAGATTATGCTGGCAGCGGATCGTATTCTGGATATTGGCCCGGGGCCGGGCAAACAGGGGGGTGAAATCTGTTTTTATGGCACAGCAAAGCAGTTACTTAAAAGTAAAAAATCGCTGACGGCACAATATTTAAGCGGTAAAAAAACAGTCAGTGCTGCAAAGAAGCGTGAAGCCGGGGCGGGGGAAACACAACAATTTAATCGAACAATTAAAATTACCGGAGCAAGTGAGCATAATCTGAAAAATATAGATGTTGAAATTCCACTGCAACGACTGGTGTGTATTACCGGCGTGAGTGGTTCTGGAAAATCAACATTAATGCGCGATGTGCTGTATCCCTGGCTGTGCAAATATAAGGGAAAGTCGATTGAAACACCCGGTAACTGCAAAAAAGTTACCGGGCATCAGTTAATTGATGAGGTTGTGCTGGTGGATCAAAGCCCGATTGGCAAAACCACACGCTCTATACCCGCGACTTATGTCGGTGCGTTTGATGCGATTCGCAAACTCTTTATTGCCCAGCCGCTGTCGCAGCAACGCAAGTATACACCCGGCACATTTAGCTTTAATTCGGGTAATGGCCGTTGCCCAACCTGCTCAGGCAATGGTTTTGAAATGGTTGAAATGCAGTTTCTGAGCGATGTGTATATTCGCTGCTCAGATTGCGATGGCAAACGCTACCGTGCTGAAATATTGCAGGTTAAATTATCATCACAGGATTCCAGATCCATAGCGACCAAATCTATAGCGGCCAAATCTATATCAGCCAAATCTATATCAGCCAAATCTATATCAGATATACTGGAAATGACAGTGGCCGAGGCGCTGATGTTTTTTGAAAATGAAACAGAGGTTCTGCGCGCCCTCCAGCCCCTGGTCGATGTGGGTTTACACTATCTTCAGCTAGGGCAGGCGGTGCCAACCTTAAGTGGTGGCGAAGCGCAGCGCCTTAAACTGGCCGGGCATCTGGCTGCCAACTATAAAAAAACATCGGCGCGTAAAAAATCGAATACGAATAGCAGGCAGAGCACCCTGTTTTTATTCGATGAACCCACCACGGGTTTACACTTTGATGATATCGCAACATTAATGAAGGCCTTCAGGCAATTAATAGATGCCGGTCATTCATTGCTGGTGATAGAGCATAATCTGGATGTTATTCGAAGCGCAGACTGGATTATCGATATTGGCCCGGAAGGTGGCAAGGGCGGCGGCGAATTAATTGCCGAGGGAACAGTGCAGCAGTTAATGAAAGAGAGTAATACATATACAGCTAAAGCATTGCGAGAATATGAGGCATCGCTTGCCGCCTGCAATTTAGGCTCTACTAATTTATTGCATGCTACAGCACCGCCCATTAAGGCTACACGGAGCCCCGAGCTTATCCAGGTACATCATGCCCGTGAGCATAATTTAAAAAATATTGATGTGGAAATACCCCGCAATAAATTCACCGTTATATCCGGTGTGAGTGGCAGCGGTAAAAGCACACTGGCCTTTGATATTATTTTTGGTGAAGGGCAGCGGCGTTACCTCGAATCGTTAAATGCTTACGCCAGGCAGTTTGTACAACCGGCATCCCGCCCCGATGTGGATGCTATTCACGGCATTCCTCCCACCGTTGCCATAGAGCAGCGTACCAGTCGTGGAGGCCGAAAAAGTACCGTAGCGACCTTAACAGAAATATATCACTTTCTGCGTTTGCTGTATGTGAAACTGGGGGTTCAGTACTGTCCTGAGTGTGAGGTAGCAATAGAGCCACAGTCGGTACATTCGATTATGGCCAGAGTACAGAAAGATTATCGGGGCAGTGAAATTACATTACTCGCCCCCCTGGTGGTTGCGCGTAAGGGTATTTATAATGAGCTGGCGACATGGGCGAGTAAAAAAGGCTTCCAGCAACTACGCGTTGATGGAGAATATTTTTCAGTAGACCCCTGGCCAAAGCTTGCACGGTATAAAGAACATAATATTGAATTACCGGTAGGAAAAATAAAAGTTGCGCCCGGTGTGGAGAACGAATTATCTGAATTATTACGCACCGCATTAGATATTGGAAATAATGTGGTGATTATTGAGCCTGCCCGGAAAAGCATGAAAGGGAGAGAAACAAAAGGGAAAAAGACTAAAATCAGGCGCAGGGAAGAGGCGCTGTATTCTACAGAACGTGCCTGTCCGTGCTGTGGAAAAGGCTTTGATGAACTTGATCCCCGATTATTTTCCTATAATTCCCGACAGGGCTGGTGTACATCGTGTTTTGGAGCAGGGGAGTCAATTAAAGATTTCGATGAAGAGCAAACCGGCGAAGAAAGTGCATGGTTAAAAGAAGAAAACTCAGAGGCAGAAAATTCAGGTGTCTGTAAAAGTTGCAATGGCCAGCGTTTAAATGCAACAGCGCTGGCGGTGCGCTTTCGTGACCAGTCGATTGCACAGCTTGCCGCGATGTCGGTAGATGACGCTGAAAAATGGTTTACAAAACTTAAACTGAAAAAAAATGAACTGGAAATAGCACGGGATTTACTGGCAGAAATGCAGGGGCGGCTAAGTTTTTTACAGAAAGTGGGGTTAAACTATTTAACGCTTGATCGTGCTGCACCCACCTTAAGCGGTGGAGAGTCACAGCGTATTCGTCTGGCTTCACAGCTAGGCTCTAACCTACAGGGTGTTTGCTACATACTGGATGAACCGACCATTGGCTTGCATACCCGGGACAATCGTCGCCTGACTGAAAGCCTCAGGCAGATACAGCAGCAGGGCAATACAGTGATAGTGGTCGAGCACGACGAAGACACCCTACGTGAAGCGGATTACCTGATTGATATTGGCCCGGGAGCCGGTGTCGAGGGGGGAGAGGTTGTTGCCTGTGGCACATTAAAACAACTGATTAAAAATAAACGCTCATTAACCGGGCAATACCTGGCAAGCTCATTACATCAGAGACTGCCAGATTTACGTAATTTTGAAATGCGCACCCAATGGGATACTGCGGTGTTAAAAATAGTGGCTGCGCAGCAGAATAATCTAATGAAAATTGATGTTGCCATACCCCTGCATAAACTGGTGTGTGTATCCGGTGTGAGTGGCAGTGGTAAAAGCACACTGGTGCGTAGCGTACTGTATAATAATTTGAAAACGATCATCAATAATCAGCGAAGTTCAAAAGGCCGAAAAAAGAAAATGCTCTGGCGCGGCTGTGCTGAAATTAAGCACTGGGACTCAGTGGATCGGATTATTGAAGTCGATCAGACACCCATTGGTAAAACCTCGCGCTCATGTCCGGCAACGTATATCGGCATCTGGGATACCATTCGAAAATTATTTTCAGATACCGTGGATGCACGGCTAAAGGGATATACGCCAGGGCGTTTTTCATTTAATGCCGGGGAGGGGCGTTGTGAAGCGTGTGGTGGGCATGGCATGCGAAAAATCGAAATGAATTTTTTACCGGATGTACGGGTTGAATGTGAAGTGTGTCATGGCTGGCGATTTAATGATGAAACCCTGACGGTTCGTTTTAAGGGGAAAAACATTGGCGAAGTGCTGGCGATGAATGTAAAAACCGCAACCGAGTATTTTTCGGCTATTCCAAAAATACACCATGCGCTGCAACTATTACAGGATGTAGGGCTGGGTTACCTGACATTAGGCCAGCAAAGTCCAACACTCAGTGGCGGGGAAGCTCAGCGCATTAAACTGGTGGCGGAGCTGGCTAAATCTAATACAGGGTTGAAGCTCGGGCGCAGTGCTAAAACACAGCCGCATAGTTTATATATACTGGATGAACCAACCGTAGGTTTACATATGGCAGATGTTGAAAAACTGCTGCGTGTATTGCATCGGCTTGTTGATACCGGAAATTCTGTCATAGTAATCGAGCATAACCTGGATGTAATAGCAGAGGCCGACTGGGTGATTGATATGGGGCCTGAAGGCGGGAGTGGCGGTGGTAAAGTAGTTGCTCAGGGAACACCTGCAACGATCTGTAAGCGTAAGCGGTCTTATACGGGTAAATATTTAAAAGAAGTTATGGAGCGTATGTCTTAGGTCGTATGTCTCGTATCTTTGACTTTCTCTATGGGGTTGGGGATGGCGTAGCCCGTATGGAGCGTAGCGCAATACGGGGATGCACCGTCTTCTGGTGTATCCATGACTTACACCTGAATCCGTACCTTCATGACGGCACAGAGCACAAGCTGCTGATTCCACAGCGGTTTAAAAAATACCCGCTTAACCTATGGGTGAAACTAAGATTTTTTAATTCCACTGTGAAACCAGTATCTTACACTCTGTATCCGCCCTGAAGATACGGATTCAGGTTACAGGTAATCCATACTAACGGGTATTTATTCCCGCTGATATAGATAGTGTTATTGAGGTGGTATGAAATGGATACTCACAATTGAGAAGTCGCCGTAAATACCTCCCTGTAGGCTCGGCATCCCTGCGGCTGACGCTTCTCAATAGCGGGTATCCATTTCAGCCGACCTGTTAGAGAGTTTCAATTCGGCAGGCATTTTTCTGGCAAGGTGTTACCAATTGTCAGAAAAATGAACTGATTTACATGTGATATATAGTGCTGGGTGTGTTGATACCCCATGTTTCAAGGCTTTGATTTATCAATAAATTTCCCCTGTAACCGAGTTGTTGAATCTGCCATATTAACGTTATCCATAAAGTAATCGTAGCGACATTAGGTATTAAATGAAAAAGGCGGGTTGTTGCTGACTGGATAATATATTTTAGCTTCCGAAATAGTAACCATTCAGCACATTTAAAGTGTGCCTGAAAAATGTAAAAAACTAACCGTAGCTGAATAGTTACCCGAAATAAAGGATATACATATGAACGTATCTGAAATAAAGAAAATGAGCACTATTGAGTGTCTTCAGGCGATGGAGGCTATATGGGAAACGCTTCTATATGATGAGGCTGAAATTGACTCTCCAGAATGGCACCGAGGTATTCTTGAAGAGAGAAGAAAAAAAATAGACAATGGCGAAGGGACGTTTTTTTCGGTTGATGAATTAAAGAAACGCCACAGAAAATGAAAATCAAAAATGTTCTAATTCTTGAAGAAGCTGTAATTGATCTGGATTGTTGTGGATGTATCGGGAATCCCGTATGTCCCGAAGGGGAAAACACAAGGATGTAGCTGTCGATGAGTGATTTAGATATATTTTAAAGTATATTAGGAGCGCATAAATTCGCATAAAATATGAATAATTACGCGTTTTATATAGTTTTTACACGAAAGGTAGTATATTATAAGTGTATTAATTCTTCTATATTATGAACTATAACGCTTCGAGTGTATTGTTAGGCTCTATGAATGGACTGGGAAAAATCGACCGAACTCGGCTATCTGCGGTGTTGCGAGGCACACAGGGCACCATTTCAGTTGCTGAAGCTACTGATATTCTGCAATTATCAAGCGTCAGCACAGCTAAGCTATTGTCTCGCTGGGCAAAAAAAGGCTGGTTATCCCGTGTTCGTCGCGGCTTTTACATCCCCGTTCCATTAGAATCTCCCACGGCTGATATTCCTTTGGAAGATGCATGGATAATTGCTGATAAGCTGTTTAACCCCTGTTATATCGGCGGTTGGAGTGCGGCTGAGCATTGGGGTTTAACGGAGCAGATATTTCGCACCGTTATTGTATTAACGGTGCAACGGCCCCGAAATCGAAAACAAACCATAAAGGGCACGCCGTTTTTATTAAAGACCGTGCCG
>UOFG01000035.1_pt1 | contig 25532 bp, 20 predicted proteins | sample 1988411 | NCBI WGS metagenome assembly UOFG01 (sample SAMEA4712194, study PRJEB27164) | hydrothermal vent metagenome | biome: marine basaltic hydrothermal vent biome; feature: marine hydrothermal vent; material: mineral | place: Pacific Ocean | collected 2011-06-14/2011-07-23 | depth 1689 m
GCGTATTGGCATCACTGACCACCGTAAAATTAATGGGTATAGCTGAAGCCGTTGAAGTATATAACAAGGTAGCCGATGCAATAAACGCACAGGCGCTAAAACTTTTTGAGATTATTTTCATTTGGGACTTTCCCTAATTGCCACATATACCCGTCATGCTTTATAAATCAAGACATGGGTAATATTTCCGAGGCCCTGCCGTTTATGGAAGAATTTAGTTAAATGGTATGAAATACTGGATTTAAATGGCTAAGTAATGGTGAGCGTGCTCAGGCCGACCATAGTAAGTTAGTAAAAAAATCGCGGATACTTCAAGTCTTACCTGAGCTTTATTAAGTTGATATACCCACAATTGATGTACATCAATGCTGCGTGAACAATTAAGGTATACAGGCTTTGTTCAGGACAAATTTAATATCATGAATATGCCAGGCACGAGAACTATATATCAATCTAACGCTGAATACAATTCAGCAGTTGCAGGACATTAGTGCTATATTCGACTAATTTTGGTAAAAAACAGATTAACAAAGAAAAAATGAGAAGTGTTTCACGCTTTTCTGTTTAAAATTCGTCAAATAAATAAGCGGCTAAAGGACGTGTATTTATATGCAGATTGTATATCGAACGACTTTTCTATTAGTTGCACTTGTGTTGTTGCTTAGCGGTGGCTGTACACTCAGACGTGGTGTTAGCGATATAGCAAAAGAGAATAGCCTTATAGAAAAATATTATCAAAGTCGGTATTTTAGTCATGTAATATTGCACAATGAATTGTATTCTGCCAAAGCTTCATCAACTTTATATGTGTTTATTGAAGGCGATGGGCTGCCCTGGAAGACACGCTCACAAATATCGGCTGATCCAGACCCGATGTACCCGCTGGCCCTGGATCTGATGTCGGTGACCGAGTATCCGAGCGTGTATATTTCTCGCCCCTGTTATCTGGTACGGGATGAGCGATGCCACCCTCAGTGGTGGACGGATAAACGTTATTCTAAACAGGTAGTTGAAAGCATAATGGATATTTTACATAAAGTATCAGTGGGCTTTGATGAGATTACATTAGTGGGTTATAGCGGTGGTGGTGCTCTGGCGGTATTAATGGCAAGATCAATGAGCAAAGTGACAGGGCTTGTGACATTGGCGGGCAATATGGATCACTCGAAATGGACGCGCTGGCACGGCTATTCTCCTCTCCAGGGGTCATTAAATTCAAATGATTACATATTACCGGGTAGTGTTAATCAATATCACTACGCAGCGGAGAACGATAAAAATATCCTACCAGTATGGATTAAAAATTTTTCTGATAAACAGAAAAAAAGCCACTTTATTTTACTTGAAAATGTGGATCATCGGTGCTGCTGGCTTAGAAACTGGCCGCGCATAATAAATCAGGTTAATGGGCCATGGCTGAGCGCTGACTGAAAGGGGTGTGTAGTTTGTAAGCTGTTGATTTAATTCATCTAATGAAAAATAGACGGCGTTAATCAGCGGATGTTTAATAAAAAATATTGAAATACGAGATGATACCTTTTAATATAGTATGTAGAATTGTGAGTGTTTTCATACCTTGATTGAACAACAGAGTCTGTATGGTAGGATAACAAATCTGTCGTTTTGAATTAATCTTAAGGGCATGGTAATTGATAACAAGGAAACCTTATGTCTGTTTTTACAAGCTATTATTCCCCGCTGAATTCCTCTAACGCCTTCCTGAGAGTTGCGCTTGCGTCTATTGTTGTTACGGGCCTGCTCGCCTGTGGGGCAGAAAATACAAAAGAGAGTGCTCAATCAGAGGAGCTACAGGCTGATGGCTTAATTATTGTAGATTGTCTATTGCCTCCGCAACTGCGAAAGCTGGGTAAACAGGCCACATACATGACACCGCGCCGGCCCATTAAAACAACCGGAAGCGAGTGCGAAATTCGTGGTGGTGAGTACGTGGCTTATGATCGTTCCAGTTATTCAACGGCATTAAAGACATGGTTACCGTTGGCGCAGCAGGGTGACCCCGATGCGCAAACCAATGTTGGGGAAATTAACGAAAAAGGCATGGGCATTCCCCCTGACTATAAAGTGGCCGCTATGTGGTATCAAAAAGCGGCAGACCAGGGGTTTTCAAGGGCGCAAATTAACCTGGGGCATCTGTATGAGAAAGGTCTTGGGGTACCTAAAAGCACGGTTACTGCACTTAACTGGTATCGAAAAGCCTCGGGTCTGTCGGCCGATAATCTTGAATACACTTCATCGTTGCAGGCTTTGTCGGATACACACAAAGAGGAAGTTATCAGCTTAAAAAACAAACTTAAACGGGTAAAAACCAGAGAAAAAAAAGCTAAGTTGTTAAACAGCGAATTAGCCCTTATGCGCAAGCAGGTTAACAAAAATAAAGAGTATGCGAGTAAAAATAAATTACTAACTCAGCAGATACAGCAGCTGGAAGCGAGTTTGCAATCGGCCAGAGAGCAGAAAGCAGACCTGCTGCCGATACAGCAACAGATTCTTGCGTTGCAGGGGATGGTAAAAGTGTCGGTTCCCGAATTATCTGATGCACCCAGCGCGCCTAATTATGTGGCGTTAGCGCAGAGCCCGCCGGGTATTGAGATTATTGACCCGCCGATAACGCTAACACGGGGTAGTAAAACGGCGATGCTAAAGCCTGTTATTGCCTCGCAGGAAATAATTGGCAAAATAACAGCGCCATATGGTCTTAAGCTGTTTGAAATTAACAACAAAAAACACGACATAGACAAGCACAATTTATTCTGGGTAACGGTGCCGATAAGTCAGCAGGAAACGCCGATAACAATTAAGGCTGAAGATAAGCAGGGCAATAAAGTGGACATGTCGTTTTCGCTTTTCTCAAGCCGTAGTGTAAGAGCGGTGCCCGCATTAACGGGTACGCACAGTCAGCTGGAAAGAGGCATTAAGCTGGGTGATTATTATGCTGTTATCATTGGCAACAATAGTTATAAAAACTACCCTGATCTAAAAACCGCTATAACCGATGCGGAAGAAACTGCAAGGGTTTTGCAGGATGAGTATGGTTTTAAAACGCTACTGCTTCGAGATGCAACGCGCTATAAGATACTCTCTACTTTCAATAGAATACGCAGGGAGTTAAAAGAGAGCGATAATCTGCTTATTTATTATGCGGGTCATGGAGAAATTGATAAGACCGATCAAAGTGGCTACTGGTTGCCAGTGGATGCCCGCCAGGGCGACACAAAAAACTGGATTTCCAACAGTGCTATATCCGACATACTGGGCGCAATAAAAGCAAAGCATGTGATGGTTGTTGTTGATTCATGTTACTCAGGTACCCTGTCGACGACATCAATACCGAGATCAAATGCTAATTTCTCGCCAAAAATCCATAAAGAGTGGATTGAGGTAATGACAACAACATCTGCACGAATGGCGCTGACATCGGGTGGCGTGCAACCTGTTATTGACAGCGGTGGTGGTAAGCATTCTGTTTTTGCAAAAGCATTTCTGGATACGTTGTCAGATAATAAAGGTTTGATGGAAGGCTACAGCCTGTATACCAATGTACTCGGTAAAATGAAGGTCGTAACGGATAAGCTTAATGTTGATCAAATTCCAGATTATGCGCCCATTCAACATGCCGGACATGAAGCCGGCGAGTTTTTTTTCCAGAGAATGTAGTGTAAATATTTATGAATAGCACCGATACTATATTACAGACACCTGCCGCAAACCGTGAGCCCACGGCGTTTGGTAAATACCAGGTTCAGTATAAAATTGGACAGGGTGCTATGGGCGCAGTTTATAAGGCGTATGACCCTTCAATAGATCGGATGGTGGCGGTTAAGACCATTTCTCCTGGGGTGCTATTAAGTGATAGCACAGGCGAGTTTAAAGAGCGGTTTTTGCGAGAGATCCGGGCCACCGGGAAAATCAATCACCCCAATATCATATCTGTTTTTGATAGCGGAGAGCTGGATGGCAATCCATTTTTCGTAATGGAGTATGTTGAGGGGAAAGAGTTAAAAGATTATCTTATCGATAATTCGTCTGTGTCGTTAGAGCATGCAATTCGAATTTTCTGCCAGATACTTGATGCCTTGTCATATAGCCATGAGGCTGGAATAGTGCATCGGGACATAAAACCGAGCAATATTTTTATTGATGTGAATGGCAATGTGAAAATTGCAGATTTTGGTGTTGCCAGACAGAGCAACTCAAATCTCACGCAAACGGGGAGTATTATTGGCACGCCAGGTTATATGTCGCCTGAACAATGCCAGGGAAAGGATGTTGACTATCGAAGCGATCTGTTTTCTGCTGCGGTTGTGTTTTATGAGATGATTACCGGTGAGAAATGTTTTGGGGGGACATCAGCGCATATTGTTATGCACCGAATACTCAATAATAGCCCCGAAAAGCCCTCGATATTAAATATTTGTATTCCAGAGCATATTGATCGGGCCGTTTTAAAAGCGCTTTCAAAAAATCCCTCTGATCGCTATCCCTCTGCGCTGGAATTTAAAGCCGCCATCGAAAGCTCTTCCAGCGCCAGGTATAATGTTGCGCAAAAAACGCGGACAGGTAAATACCTCGTGGCTTCAGTCGCCATTATCGCGGTTATTGCTGCAATAGTAGTCGTAACCGCGCTAATGGTGATTGATAATGCAGAGAAAAGTGATCTGGTTAATATGAAAGATGAAGAGGTTACGCAATGGCAGCAATCAACGATTAAGCCAGTTCCGTTATCTGATCAGAATAAAATATTGCGTCTGTTAAAGGTTGGTAAAGCTCATACACTGGTTGGGCGATATGTAGTGCCCCAGGGCAGTAATGCATACTCTACATATAAATTAATACTGGATATCGACCCTGGAAATGTTGCAGCGCATGAAGGCATGCGGCAGGTTAAGGATGGTCTGTTAAAGCAAATAGAATCCTGGGTGGAGGAAGGGAATACAGAGCGGGCAAAAGATAATATTACAGCTGCAATTGATTTATATCCAGAGGAAAGCCAGTTCAGGGAAATGTTGGGCGCACTTGATTAGATCGGCTTGTAATGTTAATGGCCGGGCAGGTACCCAATGCCAGTAAGTTAAGCTATAACGCTTTGATTATATTCTAAAAAGGAGCTTTTTATAAAGTCCTGCTACCAGTACATGAGCATCCTTTCTTACCGGTTCATTAGTCAGTCGTTAGTCTTACATTTTTCAGATTTTTCTCTCTCCAGAAGTGCCCGTTAAGACATGGCGTGTGCAAACGGCGGGAAAGGCGTATGCTTGTTTCAAATCAATGTGGCTAACAGCTGAAAGGAGGATAATATTGCTAAGGGGGTGATGTTATGGATATCGTGACTGTAACTGTGATTTTAGCGTTGATTGTAACGGTGGGAGCGCTGGTCTGGGGTGTAGGCTCAATGGCGCATGGCGGCACCTATGATCGTGAGCATTGCGAGCAATTGATGTTTGCACGTATAGGTATACAGGCAGTTGCCGTTATACTGGTGGTGCTGGCGGTGGCATTTTCATTTTTTTGAGTACGCACTCATTTGTTGAGAAATGCGACTAAATAGCGATGACTAATGAGTCGCCAGGAAAGGGTGGCCATCATTGAAAGTATGCCGTGGAACCATGCAGACTCGGTACTGTGTTTATGCGGCTGACGATTTTGCCTTTCCATATGTACTGGTAATCATGGTGTTTCTGGGAGGAACGCTATGACTTCTGGAAATATATGGTTTAAAACGGGTGTTTTTCGCGTAATTCTATATTAGTTCAAATAAAAAAATAAAAGTTATTATTTTTGTATTTAATACAATGGCTTATATATAAGTTATTGTAATTTAAACAGTGTTTTTTGTGATTTTTCCAGGTTAAAGTGTGCCTCTGAGAGGGCGATGTTCATAAATTATGGGGCGTAATAAAAAAAGCGCGTCATCTTTACACGCAAAAACGGCCCAGTCCTTCGTGCGTTTTTTTATATCGCCAGGCGTGTTCCCAGAAGTGCAATTCAAGGCGTAGCGTATTCACGCTCTTATGCGCCTGCATCTGCGACATACTACTGAAACGAGTAGAAAGCGACACCCACAATTGAAAAGTCGCCGTAAAACCATCCCTGTAGGCTCGGCATCCGCACCCCTGCGGCTGACGCTTTTAAATTGTGGGTATCCTTATCTTTCCGACTTATTAGTAAGTGCATCCCTGCACAAAACCGAACGGGTGCACTTGATTTTTGAATACGGGGGGCGCATCGGGTGCCATCCTGCGAGCGTTTTTAAGCTGGGAAGCACGCTCATTACGGTTCATCTCTGGAAATACGATAAGCCAGTCGGCTTATTGTTCGGTGTTATATGATGAGATATTATTTTTTTATCGGGGAGTTCGCTTCTGATAAAAATTAATTTAAACAATAACACGGTGGAATACCATGAAAAAAATACTATTAAAAAACATTATTTTAGCTTTTGTTCTGATATCAGGCATTGAAATGGCAAACGCTTTGCCTGTCTCAGAGTTTACGGGGAGATTTGAGTTTTATGAGCAGGGAGAGTTGTTATTTACAGATACGAAGGTTGCAGGAGTGTTTGATATAGATAATGGGCAGGGTTTTTTTGAAAGCAGCGTGGATTTTCAGGGCGCTTCATGGAGAGCGGATATAGCCGAGATGATTCAGTGGACGGGGGTGTCAGGGAGTGGGGCCATTGAGGAGAAGCGGTTTTCATGGAATACAGAAACGTGGTTAGTTAATAATGTGCAGTTTGAGTGCAGGGTTTCCTTTGAGCTTGATGGTTGCGTAGCATATCGTGATTCTGGAGGTGAGCTATTGAGCAGTGAGCAGAGTTCATATTCTTTTAGCTTAAGTGAAGGTCAGTTTGCGGGCGGCGTTTTTATCGATTGGGGAGAGTATACCGATATTCCAGTGCTATCTGCGATGCAGATAATAAGTCTTGAAGGCAATATTCTAACCGTGGGCTCGATAGATACAGATTTTGACGGTATCCCTGGGACAGCTTTACTCGATGCTCCTTTTCTGGGTGCGACCTGGTCGTTTGACGGACAGCAGGATTTTTCCGTTGTACCGGTTCCGGGGGCAGTGTGGTTATTTATTTCAGGCTTCGCGGGTCTTATGCTGACAGGCCTGAAACGTAAGCAGACCTGAACCTAAAAAAATCAGTTGACCGCACAATAGTGCAGTAAGTGTTTGATAATATTTAATATTATCAGATGCTCCAGGTCACGCTCTTATGCTCCTGCATTCGCGATATTAGTGCGTCCCTGCACGCCCGCGCGCCTTTGCATCCCTGCAACCGCGATATTAGTGCATCCCTGCACGTCACACGCAAGCGAAGGACTGGGCCGTTTTTGCGTGTAAAAATGACACGCTTTATCGCGTGCCAAAGGCACACAACCGTGCAACGACTCCCTTTTTGACTTACACCCCATATATAGACAGGGTGCTCTCAGAAGCACACTTTGAGGCATTCAACTGACATTTTCAGGATTATACCTGTTTGACGGGCGCGCAAGGAGAGGGAATGTGCGGTATGCAATTGACTTATCCGACCGGTCGTATATAATCTGTTCCAACATACATTAAATAACATTAAAGAGGTGATTACGATGAAACTGGCTATATTAGGAAGTGGTAAAATGGGTGGTACATTAGCATCATTATTGTCGAGAAAAGGCTACGAGGTGATGATTGGCAGCAGAGATGCTGTTGCAACCGAGGAGCGCTTTTCATCGTTACCGGGAATACAGGCAGGTAGTTATGAGCAGGCGGTTGAGTATGCAGATACAATTATCATTGCGACTCCCTGGCAGATGACGCTTGATATTCTGTCGCCATTAGGTGATATGAAGGGCAAGATGCTTATTGACATTACTAACCCTTTATCTGCAGATGTGTCGTCACTTGTTGTGTGCTCCACCAGTTCGGCGGCAGAAGAAATCGCTAAACTAAAGACAGAAGCGCATGTTGTAAAAGCATTCAATGGCATTAATTCTGCAAACCTCTCTCGGCCCAGCTTCAGTGGAGAAACAGTGCAGGTGTTTTATTGCGGGGATTCAGAACAGGCTAAAAATATCTGTTCCGAGATCATTGAAAAGCTTGGTTTTGCTGGGAAAGACTGTGGTGCATTAGTTAATGCTCGATGGCTGGAAACGATGGCGATGTTATGGATACAGCTGGCATTTGTAGAAGGTTATGGAATGGACTTCAGTTTTAAGATGGTTCAGGCTTCAGCTGCATAATCTGTGATTTATAGCCGCATCTAAGCTAAAATATTAAAGTTCAGATGAAACAAAAAACTCTGGTATTTTTTACCAGAGTTTTTTTGTTATTGAAAACGAAGTTTCGATTTTTCTACACCGCTTTAAGCGGCTTTTCTGCTTTTATGATTAATGTGTTGATCCCCTCCTGGGTTAATAACTGATATCTCATCAAGTAATTGAATATGAAAGTCTGCCTGTTCAAGGTTAAATGATTTAACATGTCCACCATGTTGTCGTGCATTGTCTATAAAATGCAGATGATAGCCAGGCACTCCCAGTGCAGAAAGGTAGTCGGGCGTATAAAAGCCAACAATCGTGCCTTCGATGTTTTCAAAATGAGATTCTTTTTGTTCAGAGATTAATGTTTGAAGGTCTTTATAGGGTGGTTTTTGTGGTTTTGGTGCGCGCGTGCATATTTTTTTAAATGTTGCATTAATGGCAACTGCATGAATGTGGTCAGGGCGCGTAATCAGGCTATCAAAATAAGAATACGCTTCATCCATATTGAGATGTTGTGAGATGTTATGAGTTTCATCAGGGAAAAATTTCGTCATTATACTATAGGGTGTTTTCTCTGAAAAATCAGTAATTTTTTCGGCACTTCCATCATGGCATGTGCGATATATTTCACCACCAATTGCAATGAGTTCGCCATTTGTGTCATTAAATGTGCCAATTCCAAAGTCACCCGCTTCTAGCAGCCGATTTAATTCTACATTACCTGTAAATTGCTGTTTTTTTACGGTGTGTAATGAGTAAAACTGAGTGTATTTTCTGGACATTATATGTACCTTCGTTAAGTTTTTTATGTTAATAGAGGTGTTTTTTAGTTTAAGCCTGATTTTTTCAGGTCATTCCATACAGTCAGCGCATTAAGGGTTGCAGGCCAGCCAGAGTACAGGTGCATAAAAATAATTACCTCCTTGACTTCATCGGGGCTGCAATCAACCATATATGCACCTTTAATATGACTTCCTAGTTGAGGCAAACGCTGTAAAGCAGTTAATATTGCAACAGCTGACAGTTGTCGAATACGAATTGATATACCGGGGCGAGCATAGAAACGAGCAAAGATTCCCTCAGTTACCATTTTTGGGAGTTCTTTGTCGTAGCCGCCAAGCAGGTCTTCAACCGCCATATAATCGGCATAAATTAGAGATCCATTTGAGCGGCCTGTTTCTCTGAGATCAGATGTATTGATTGGAGCTTCATTGGCATAGTTTTTAGATTTCTTTATAAAATCGTCAAGCATATTCATCTCGGCAAGGCTTTTTTTGAAGCAGCATAGCGCATTAATGCCTTTCGGCCATCCTGAAAAAGGTATGCAGTGGATAATGATTTCGAGTATTTCACGCTCGGGGATACTCAGGTTCACTGCCGCTTTAATATGCCATTCAAGTTGAGAGAGTTCACCCAGAGCAGTCAACCCTGCAATAATGCAGAGCTGGCGTTCTTCAAGTGTTATTATTTCACGCGTCATGACTTCGCCAAAGACGAAATCAATGAAGCAATCAGCTAAAGGCTCATCGATTTCCGCAAGGAAATCGACTGAGTCTTCAAACGTATTACTTCCGATTTTTTTACCCATCATAAATCCAGGTTTTTGTTGAGGGGCTGTATTTTCGGAAAATTTCATTTTATGACCTTTGTGGTTAATTAAGCTACTTTCTGTTTGTTGTTAAGGTTAACTGAATCATATGATGAATATACTTTTCCGTAGAAGCGGGTATACAGGTTCTGATTTCCGCCAACAATATAACTATTAGCATCTTTAACAATTCGCCTGTACTCGGCATTGGTGAAGCCTTCGTTTATCACTTCTGGAGCACAATCAAACTCGACAAAAAATGTTACGCCTGGTACATTGCTGATAACAGAATGATATGCCGTGAATCCAGTTATCTCATCACGCCCAGATACGTTTTTGAAGATAGTACCATCACGCCACTGATGATATTCATCAAGCAAATATAATGGAACCTCAATATAGCGCATCTGGATGTTTTCAGTACTTGGTATCCAGTTATTAATCGATTTTACTGTGTCCTGGTGTCGAATGACTTCTCTTCTGATATCGTAGGTTAGCTGGTCACGCAGTTTGCTTTCATTGAGTAGAGTGTCGTTGTCCTCAAGATATTCATCCAGAAGTGACAGGCTATCAATACCAACTATTTCAACAAAATGTGAGTCGTCAGCATCTTTGTAAACGGATCGTGGGAAAAAATCATCAGTTGATCGTGGCTGGTTTAAAATTTCTTCAACAATATGGAAGGTGTCAGCATCAGCCTTGTAAGTGGTTGAAAGAATGTAGTGTGCAATTTCAGAGTTTTTCATAGCTAAGTTTCCTGTAGTAAGGTTGGTTTTAAAAAATATTAACAAGTTTCAAGTTCAAAAAAAGATGGGCCTTTCATTTTAAGTTGCGCATGTACATCGCCACCTAATCCGTGTAAGCCAATTGCCCCTCCATGAGACATTCTGTTACTCATCCATAAAAGAATGACATTAATCACCCTGTTCCTACCAGACTGATCGCTGGAAGGAAAAGGGTTTGGTAATTTTGCCCAGAAGTGCCCGTTACCATCCGTGTCTGTTATAAACACGTTGGGTATGCCAAGTGGTCCTGGTCGAGTGACTTTTTCAGGATCAAGATCCCATTCCCTCAAAGACATAATGGTATACAGTGAATCCGGGATCAGCTCGTTGAATTCAAACTCAAAGGTCGCGTGGTGTTTGTCGGGTGATACCGTAATGGTTACATTACCCTTTGCTTTAATCCACTGACCTAAAGTAATCGGTGGCATTTCTCTTAATCCATCTTCCCTTCTTGTGTCAGGAGGTGTTATTTCATGAAAGGGAATGCTGCTCCGTTTTATTGAGTTTGTGTCGTTTAACTGCTCCGGAGCAAATACCATAGGGTAGTTGTTATTAGAGAGTGGAAGAGGCAATGTACAAAGAATCATGTCGTTATGTGATTTGTCTTTATAGTTAATTTCTTCTACTATCTCATATGGGCTTTGTTTGCCAAAATCAGGTGTGTAACTGTCAGGGCTGACAATTGCATGACCCCAGTCAGTTACAGTTTTTCCATTATCTGCCTCCCTGTTAATTCTTCCAATAACAACATAGTCGCCATTTTCATTCATCACTTCGCTTGGCGGATATGTTGGCCCCTGTGTGGTTAATGATAATTCAAATGTTTTTTGCATTTGCCTGTCTCTTATATAGCTGTAAGGTTGTTGCTATTCATATAATTATTGATAATATGATTTGCTGAGGTAATTGCATGTTTTGCTTTTTTTGCTTCAATGCGTTTTGCAATAGTTGCTATATAGGCAGAGAATTCAATTTCTGTTGTTGTCACAATAGTGCCGTTCTGATAAAAATCAATGCTAACTTTAAAATCCATATTTCCTGAGGATGATATTTTTTGTTCTTCTATTCTGTAAATAATATTTACGGGAATAGGGAATGCAAAAGCAGTAAATGTCGTTTTTATATCATTAAAAATATAGTAATAGTTTATATCTTTATTAGGTTTAAAGAATGTTTCCGTTACACCAATAAACATCTGCCGAGCCGCTTCTATTAATACCATTCCCTGGATGTGTTGTCCTGTAGTGTGATCAGAAGTTTCAGCGCAGCTATCACCCATTAGTAAGCTTGATGCAAATGTGTCTTTTTCGGTTTTATATGGTTCACTTATAAGGACGTTTTCGTCCTTATATTTATGAACATATTTTTTATCAATTGCATTGTCGTTCTGATCTATGTAAGTTATGTTGTCTTTAAATTGACTGTTTTCTATGGTTTCTGTTATTTCTTTGCTTTGTTTTTTTGAAATTCCCTGTCCTGATATCAGTGTTGTGTTCTCAGGAATAATGCTATTGTCATCAGATAATAGATTAATAAGTTCAGATGATGAAATTATTTCATTATTGTTAGAAAATTCTATGTGCTTATCTGTTACGATATGCATTACTTTATAAGTTACACTCATGATTGTCTCCAGCTTTTTTGTCCAGTTAGGTTGTGATTTGTTCAGGCTGCAATTTTTATATTCCAGTTGTTTTTAATGGCGTGGTGATGTAATTTAATGTCCGCGTTAATAACGGTTGCTTTTCCAACAGTCGAGAGCATTGGGATGTCTGTGTGGTGGTCTCCATAAGCATAACAGGCATCTGGGTCAATGCTGTTTTGTTCAATAAAATCCATTATTGCTATTGCTTTTCCTCCACCAATCATCTGTGGTTGATAAAATTTTCCTGTGTATTTTTCATCGTTCTTTTTGAGCCTGGTGGCAAGTATGTGTTTTACTCCAAGATCTTCTGCAATGGGCTCCAGAAGCTCTATGAATGATCCAGAAACAAAAACAGGTTCTACACCGTTGTTTTTATGGTTCATTAATATGTTGATAACATCATTTATAAAAAGATTGTCATCTGTTTCTTTTATAAAGTCATACCATTCGTGGCACATTTCTTTTATTTCTTTTACGTTAAATCCTTTAAATAGTTCATAATATACTTCGTTTATTTTAGAGCGATCATTTGCAATAAGCTGTTTCGTATTAAAAATAATCTGATTTGATTTGCAGTTAATAAATCTTTTAATTGTGCTATTTGTTTTTCTGTTTGACCAGTAATAATTAATGAAACTCATCATGCTCTTTGTGTTTATTAATGTTCCGTCAACATCAAAAAATGCATATTTTTTCATCTTTCTTCTCCTGAGTTATTTATGTTTTACGTTGAATGTGTAGCTATTATGGCCTGGTCTGATATTAAGACAATAGACCTATGGGATTAGTCCGTTTGAATATGCTGGCGGTACGCATGGAAAAGACACCTGCCATTAAAATGTGCTGTAAAATCAACCTCTGTAAGCTCGACATCCGCATCCATATGGCTGATAATTTTGAATAATGAGGATCTTTTCCTGTCGACTCATTCGTAAAGTAACGGATATATTTCTGGTTTGATAAAATAGAGGTGCTAAGCAGGCTAATGCGTAAGATGCTGTTATAAATTACTGCAAAGGCTGCGCGCCTGCCTGGGTACAGATAAAAAAATACCTGATATCAAAAATATTGAATAAAAAATAAGCAGATAATCACAATCCGGGTGTGGATTCTCATAAATATGCTCTAGCAGTGTTAATTACTGTTGGCCATTGTGCTCTTTTAGATGATTTATACCTTATATGCTACTGATGCATAATTTAGGCATTTTATTAGTATATGTGTCGCCAGTGAAATTACAGAGGCGTGGCTGTGTAAGCGCTAAAGGCCAGAATAATTAGTTCGTAACGTCTGTTTTAAGCTGTATGTTTACGTGCAGCGGCTTATTCTACAGGGTGTTTTCAGGCATAGAAGTGGACGAAAGCTTTAAAATATTAGCTGTTCTAATAGCCATTATTCTCGCTTGCAGCACAGGACTAGTCCGATAGGACTATTTTGTTCTTTATGTAATTGTTTACTATCACTACCTACCGACAGGGTGCTGTTATCGATTATCAATGAAATATAAATAATAAGAGGTGTTAACAATGATTAAGCATAAATTATTAAAAATGGGTATTGCAGTTCTTGCATCAGGTGTTTTTTATTCGGCTATGGCTGATAATTCCGGTGTTTTTGAATCTACAGAGCGCTCTGTACTTAACCCTCTCGCGACTATAAAGCATAATAACTTTCCGGGAATGGGTGGAGGTGCGTTATTTGATTATGATAATGACGGTGATCTGGATATATTTGTAGCAAATGGAACGGGGGCACCTAATTACTTATATGAAAATGATGGTGAGGGCAATTTCGTTGATGTCGCAGCAGCGCTAGGTATACAGTATATTGACTCAAACTGTACTTCGGCGGGTGTGGGTGATTTTAACAATGATGGGCATATTGATCTGTTAATTGGCCGTCAAAATTCAGAGACATCAGCTTCAACACCACTATTTTTAAAAAATATGGGTAGAGACAACAGCGGAAAAACATCATTTTTAGATGTCAGCAGGGAGGTCGGCTTCACTTCTCTGCCTGCGTCAGTTAAAGCAATGGGGTTTGCTGTAGCAGATTATGATAATGATGGCTTGCTGGATATCTATATCGCATCATATGATTTAAGTTTTAGCATGGATGTGATGATTTCAACAGCAAATGATGACCCCAATGTTCTGCTACAGAATCAGGGAAGTGAGCATGGAATTCCCATATTTTCAGATATTACCGAATCGGCTAATGTTGCGGGTTCATTATCTTTCGGTCGAACCGATGCAACGCAGGGTATTAGCTGGCGTAACCATACCTTTGTGACGTATGCATCGGATGTTAATCATGATGGTCTGACGGATATTTTTGCACTTAATGAAACCCCGGGATATGTGGATTTGTTTATAAATCAGGGGGATATGAACTTTGTGCTTGCCGAGCAGCAAAGCCTGGCTCAGTCAGGTGGCTGGATGGGTATATCCAGCTCAGATATAGATGCAGATGGTTATCTGGATTATTTTATAACCAACCTGGGCAGTGCAATGTCACAGATTCCTGTGCCTCCAGGAACCAATGTCAGTGCACCCACTGAAGCAGGAGGAACGATCCATCATCTATTGCTCAAGGGGAGTCAGGAGGGGATTTTGCGGGATGTTGCTGCACAGACACCAGTAGTGGCGAGCGGTGTTTTACCCCCGGAGGATATTGCGGCCTTTAGTGGCCTTAATGCCTATGAACTCGGCTGGGGAAATAGCTTTATTGATGTGGATAATCGGGGATGGGATGATCTGTACTGGGTTGGAAGCCATTATGAGGGGTTTGCATTTAATGGTGTTGGCCGTTTCCTGTTTAATGATGCAGAGGGTGGCTTCATTGATCAGACTTATGAGCGCGGACTGTTTAATATTCCACCGGAGAACCCTCTGGCATTTGGGCAGTCATATAATGGATACAGTGTGCTACGGGGTGACCTCAACAGAGACGGGCACATTGATCTTGTGGTGATAAATGGTGGTGATAGTCCAGCACCTTTCGCTTCCGGGGGATTGCGTATTTTCATGAATTCAGGCCATGATAAGAACCGCTCGTTAAGCATAAGCCTGAAAAGCCATACCAGTAATCGTTATGGAATTGGTGCGCTGGTAGAGGTCAGGAAAGTCAGTTTTAAGCACGGTGAAAGCCATAGAATCGGCTTTAATGGCCCGGGTCAGCTAAAGGAGATGGTTACCACCACAGGTGCATTTAGTGGGGTTCAGCCTGAGCTGCACTTTGGGCTGGGAAGCGATTATACGGCTGTTGTAATCAGGGTGAGATGGCCCGGCGGTCATAAATCGATCCGTGTGGTTAGAAGCACTGAAAGCCATATAACAATAAATGAGGGTTCCAGGGGCCACCGGTGAGGGGCGTTTTATCGGCGCAGAGGGTGCGCCACACTAGCCTGTCGCGCAGATGAAGTACTGTGGTGATTATCCGACAGAAGGGGTTAAATATGGGTGTTTTTTTCAATAAAAAAAGCATTTTTAACTTGAAAAAAAATAAGACCGGTCGTATAATATGAGTTATCAAGACAATAAATTAAGAGTAAGTGATTTTTATGGCTACACCTAGAAGTAAAACTGAAAAGAAGGAATTGCTGCTGGATACAGGTATCCAGTATATGATCCGTCAGGGTTATCATGGGACGGGAATTAAGGAAATTCTGGACGAAGTAAAAGTACCTAAAGGGTCATTTTATAACTATTTCAAGAGCAAGGAGGATTTTGGAGCGCAGGTGATTAGCCGGTATGTAGGGTATTTTAACCAGCTGCTTGATTCTTATATTCAGAATCCTCGGGAGAATGCACTGGAAACCCTGCGCGCCTTTTTTCAGGAAGTTATGCGCCAGTTTAGAGAAAAGGGCTACACAGAAGGCTGTTTGCTTGGAAATCTTGGCGCAGAGATTAGTGACAATAATGAAAAATGCCGCTCTGCTCTTACGCACGGTGTTGATGATATACAGGGACGGTTTGTTATTTTGTTAAGCCAGGGACAGGAAGAAGGTGTGGTTAGACCCGATTTAACGGCAGAACTACTGGCAGAGTTTTTAATTAATGCCTGGGAGGGAAGCTTGTTAAGGATGAAAATTGATAAGTCCGAGGAACCATTGGAGAGGGCGCTGAGTTTGATGCTTGATGCGTTTTATTCATATTAATTTTTAGATGTATCGCTTACCCCGAAAAATGAGCCGTAGTGTAAAAGAAGAAGGTGTTTTAATTTATCTTCGTTGGCCTTTGATAACAGACTGATTTTTCCGGGTTAAGTTAAGGAAGGAGTTGAATCGCTCTCTGGGATAAAAGCAGAGGGCATTTTTTTGGCTCTTTAAAGAATACGACCGGTCTACTGGTTTAGGCTGGCTATTTTTTTAAAGTAAAAACTGTAAACAAACCGGTCATTTTGACCATAACATTAAACGATTGGAGATTACGATGATTAAACTATTTAGCAACCCACAGAGCCCTAACGGTCAGAAAATTGCAATTATGCTGGCGGAAACAAATTTGCCATCAGATATTGTCACTGTTGATTTAAGTGGCCAGACACCCCAGCCCGAAGAGTTTATTAAATTAAGCCCTAAAGGTTCTGTACCGGCTATTATTGATACACAAACGGATGTCAGACTGTTTGAATCTACGGCTATTCTTGTGCATCTTGCAGAAAAGGCGGGTATGTTGTTGCCAGAGAGCTCGTCAAAACGAGCAGAGGTCATGGAGTGGCTGATGTTTGAGGCATCTCGTATTGCGCCATCAGCAGGCGCATGGTTTTATTTCAAAATGATTGCACCGAATGAACAGGGAGATGGGCTTGATTTTAACGCTGCGGAGTTAACGGCTGCAACACAAATTATTGATAAGCGTCTGGAAAATCGTGAGTATATCTGTGATGAGTTCTCTATTGCGGATATCGCATATTACCCCTGGGTGTTTTTCCTGACGGAGTATGTAGGCTTAAGTGCAGAAAATTATCCTAACCTGGCGCGTTGGGCATCGAGGATGTCTCAGCGTCCATCTATTGTTAGAGGCAGTGAAAATAACCAGAACGCTAAAGCGGCCTGAATTAAAAAAAAGTCAGCACTAAATTTTATGAGTGCTGACTTTCTTAAAAAAAACTGGAGTAAAGCCATGAGTACAAACAATACATTAGAGTTAGTTAGTTTTAAAATCTGTCCTTTTGTACAGCGTTCTGTAATCGCGTTAAATGAAAAAGGTGTTGATTTTAAAATAAAATATATAGACCTTGATGAACAGCCAGAATGGTTTAAGAAAATATCCCCATTGGGCAAGGTGCCCGTACTGAAAACAGATGATACGGCTATTTTTGAATCAATGGTGATAGCAGAGTATCTTGAAGAGGCGTATGAGCCTAAGCTGCATCCGCAGAATGCACTTGAAAAAGCGCGTCATAGATCGTGGATTGAATATTCTTCTGAATTGACAATGAAGCAGTTTTATATGTTTATTTCAAAAACTGAAGAAGAGTTTAAAGAGCATGAAAAAGAGCTGTCGCAGCAGTTTGAAACGCTATTGGATGAGCTGTCTGAAATGGGGCCTATGTTTTCAGGAGCAGAGTTAAATTTAATAGATGCTGCATACGCACCTGTATTTATGAGAAATGAACTGTTTAAAAAATACTACGATCTTAATTTGTACGAAAAAGATGGCCGTATTGATCAATGGAGCAAGGCTTTATTAGCGCTGGATTCCGTAAAAAACTCTGTTTGCCATGATTTTGAAAGTGCATTTATGGATTATTTCTGTACGCAGGACAGTTACCTTAAAAATATAATTGATAGTATGTCAAAAGCATCCTAGTCTGATAGTAATACAATAGTATGTTTTTTATTTCGAGTGGATGCTTCTCTGGTGTAATCAGCGAAGTATATGGAAGAGATACCCGTCATTCAAATCGTCAGCTGCATAAATGCGGATGTTGAGCCCGCAAGGGTGGTTTTATGGTGCATTTTGAATGATGAGTATCTTTTTCTGTAGACTCATTAGTGTCGATATTAAAAAATATAGAGATGCCCTTCTAAAAGTAATTATAATATCCCTCCTGTGTTACTTGTTCGTAGCATATCGGATTTAGCTGTTTTCCTGAGACCATTTCCTTTCATGCGCATACCTGGCTATGCCAAAAAAATGCGAAGAATGCCCCAGCCCTTCGCGAATGACGTGCATCCCTGCACAAAACCAGATGGGTGAGTTGCAGCATCTGATAATATTAAATATTCTCAATCACTTACCGCACTATTGTGCGATCAACTGAGATTAATTCAGGATAATACTTCTGGGTGCTAAACGGATTTTTTCAGATTAATTGATTACGCCCTACGGGGCCATAATTATAGACAGGAACCCTGTCCAGGCTCTGCGTTATGTTTTCTAAGCAGATCCGCGTGTGTAAATTTGGGCATGCTTGCGAAAACTGGCCCTGGTTTTGAACAGGGTTCAATTTATAGTCATGGGCCAGAGGACATAAACAATTAATAGAGGTGCTCATGAGATGTATAGCTTCAAACCTGATTTGAGAGCGGCTGCTGGGAACTGGATGGCTGTTTTCGATTCGACACACAGTGGAAACCAGAGACGTTAAAAAGTGATTTACCGAGCAGAGGTGAGGAAGTTTTTTTTCGCGTAGTTGCGGTAATATTCTGCTTTTAATCTCTGTGCGTATTTTTCCAGAATGATGTGTTGTGCTGGATAACGGTTATAGGCATTGGGCAGGAGCCTGCCAGGCGCAGCCCAGACATAAAATCACAGGGCAGAGTCCCACTGCCTTACAGTGGCCGATTATATTCTGCAACTATATTCTGCAACAAAGAAAAGCCTGCCGAGCAGTTGTCTAGCTATGATCGGTGCAGCATTTCAGGGCTGAAGAAGCGCTGCTGTCTTTAATGCAGGGGGTGCTTTTCAATTATGCGTTCATGGGCCGCTATACTGGCTGCCTGCACTCTATTGGATGCATTGAGCTTTCGCAAAATGTTTCTGACATGTATTTTAACGGTGCAGAAGCTGATACCCAGTATTTTCCCTATTTCCCAGTTGGTTTTTCCAATGCACACCCATTCCAGCACATCCAGCTCTCGCGGCGATAAATGCTCCTTAGGTGCTTCGACGCGAAGGCTGGGGGGGGTGTTTTCCAGTGATTGCCCGTTTATCATGTTTTATCTCCCGAATGATTATAAATTAATTAATACGACCGGTCATATTCTATCTTATAAAATAAGTATGTCAATGCTTTTTCTCTGAATTCATGGTGTTATCTGGAAATATTTATCGGGAACTTAAATCTGAAAGGATCAGTTGAATATCTTGAACCTGAAAAGATCAGTTGAGCGGCTCAAAGTGTGCTTCTGAGAGCACCCTGTCTATATATGGGGCGTAGTCAAAAAGTGAGTCGTTGCACGGTTGTGTGCTTTTGGCACGCGATAAAGCGTGTCATTTTCACACGCAAAAACGGCCCAGTCCTTCGCTTGCGTGTGACGTGCAGGGATGCACAAGACCGAACGGGTGAATAGCGAGATTATAGAATATTCAATAGTCTCAATAACTTACCGCACTATTGCGCGGTCAGCTGATTTTTTAGGTGAAAAGCAGGTGCGGAAATCCAGTGGATGCACTGAGATGGAGGCTTCTGGGCAGAAGCCTGAATTAGTCAGTTGAACACATAAACTGAATATAAATGATTGAAATCTATAAAAAAATGGCCTGATGCTAGCTCACCGAGAAGGTGAGTAAAGTCCATGCCTGGCCCAGGGTGATTTTTTTTCGAGCTTAGTGCAGACGGGTTTCAATTATGCGTTCATGGGCCGCTATACTGGCTGCCTGCACTCTATTGGATGCATTGAGCTTTCGCAAAATGTTTCTGACATGTATTTTAACGGTGCAGAAGCTGATACCCAGTATTTTCCCTATTTCCCAGTTGGTTTTTCCAATGCACACCCATTCCAGCACATCCAGCTCTCGCGGCGATAAATGCTCCTTAGGTGCTTCGACGCGAAGGCTGGGGGGGGTGTTTTCCAGTGATTGCCCGTTTATCATGTTTTATCTCCCGAATGATCATAAATTAATTAATACGACCGGTCATATCTTATCTTATAAAATAAGTATGTCAATGCTTTTCTCTGAATCCATGGTGTTATCTGGAAATATTTATCGGGAACTTAAATCTGAAAAGATCAGTTGAACGCCTTGAACCTAAAAAAATCAGTTGACCGCACAATTGCGCGCTCAACTGAGATGAATTCAGGTTTAAGTAAGATCAACAAAGAATATAACCGAGTTCATTGCATAGAGAAATGATGTCAAAACGATAGAATCCTCTTTGCGAGCACCCGATAAAAAAGTAGGCCAGAAGATAGCGTCTTTAACGAAGGGCCGTATATAAGTTAGTTAATGTATCTTTTTTCATCAAATGCCTTGCAATAACGGGGAAGGCCATACAATTTTAAGCTAAAAGCAGGTGCGGAAATTCAGTGGATGCACTAGATGGCGGCCTGGGCAGAAGCCTGAATTAGTCAGCTGAACACATAAGCAGATATAAGCTATTGAAATCTATAAAAAAATGGCATGATGTTAGCTTACCGAGAAGGTGGGTAAAGTCCATGCCTGGCCCAAAGTGATTATTTTTCGAGTTTAGTGCAGGCGGGTTTCAATTAAATGCTCATGGGCCGCTATACTGGCTGCCTGCACTCTATTGGATGCATTGAGCTTTCGCAATATATTTCTGACATGTATTTTAACGGTGCAGAAGCTGATGCCCAGTATTTTCCCTATTTCCCAGTTGGTTTTTCCAACGCACACCCATTCCAGCACATCCAGCTCTCGCGGTGATAAATGTTCTTTGTTCGACTCCGTGCGAAGGGCTGGCTGGGCATTTTTGGATGAGTGATTGTGTAGCATGTTTTTATATCCTTAATGTAGGGAGTTTGTATATACGACCGGTCATATTATAGTAGGTGAAATTTATCTGTCAACAGCTATTTCAAAATTTCTTATCGAGAGTCGTAAGTTTAAAAAGTGCCCATTTCCGACCACCCCAGGGTTAAGGGAACGTACTGTCGCTCCAGTTCCTCTGGATATGTATAAGAAGTGTTCTGTTATATAGCATGTGAAGTCGTTGTATGCCTGATTAATTAGCTGGGCGGCACAGGGCGGCGTGGGTTCAGGGAGGAGGCGGGGAGTTGAGGGTGAATTATCCTGATAAAGATCAATTGATCACATGGATGTATAATTTATTTCAGGTGAAGTATCGCTCGCCCTTACGGTTTATTGCGTGACAACTTCAGAAAAGTTAGCCAGGGAGTAATGTGCTTTGTTAGCGTCTGGAGTGTAGACAATTAAGTGTAAAAAAATACAGCGCATCCATGTGCTGTCAAGTAATAGTTACAACGCCAGAAGCGAAGCAACAGGTTGCGCCATTAATATAATAAATCTCGAGTATAAGGTATGTAACTATGTGCACACATTAGTTAAATATTTTTGTCTACTGTTCAGTTTATTTTTGAATTTTGTCAAAAAACAGTGATAGGCAGTGTAATTGGGCTGATAAAAACAGGCACACAGGATCTATAAATAAAGATTAAGGAAGACAAAAATTTTGTCACAGTTTCGGGAGGGTAAAAATTACAGCACATCCATGTGCTGTCAAATAATAGTTACAACGCCGGAGCGATGTAACTGGTTGCATGGTTAATGTAATAAATTTTGGCTAGAAGGTATGTAACTATATGCACACATTAGTCAAATATTTCTATCTGTTGTCAGCTTTCTCTGATTTTTGTCAAAAATAATATTTAAGTATAGAACGTTAAATAAAAACTACGTGCATTCATGTGCTGTCAAAAAAAGTCATGAAGTCAGGAACGGCATAGCGGCTTGCATTATTTACATAATAAATCTTCAATGAAAGATTATGTATCAAGGCACACATAAGCGCTATTTTTTATAGATGTTCTGGCCCAGATACTACCAGCACATAAAGATTAACCTGAATTTATCAGTTGAACACTTTAAGGTGTAGCGCCATCACGCTCATATGCTCCTGCATCCGCGACATAAGTGCATCCCTGCACAAAACCGAACGGGTGAGTAACAGGCTCATAGAATATTAACTATTTTCAATAACTTACCGGACTATTGCGCGTTCAACTGATGAGCTTAGGATTAAGGATACTCATCATTCAAAATATGCCGTAAAACCATCTCTGTAAGCTCGACATTCGCATCCATGCGGTTGACGATTTTGAATGATGAGCATCCTTTCTTACCGGTTCATTAGTATTATCATGCAATGAAATTCAGGTTATAGAATAAGGTGTGTTCATGTCGCTTTTGCAGGGATTAAAAATTACTTTCAGGTATGAAATAAGGGGTTGCTGGCGATATTATCGCGGTTCTGAAAACCATTGCAGGCCTTTGGCCGAAGATAGCTCAATATGTCCGCGCGAGAGTTTTACGCAATTTTGTTTTTCAAACTCTTTTAGAATTCGGCTAATGACTTCACGGGTAGTGCCAAGTTCATGGGCAATTTCCTGATGAGTAATTTTTAAAAGAGGGCTCTTGTTGCGCTCAAACAGGCCACCCAGTAAGCAGGCAAGACGCATGTTCAGGTGGTTAAATGCAGTTTCCTGAATAATGTAGATCGTTTCGCAAAGGCGATCTGTCAATGTGCCGAGAATGAAGTCGCGAAAGGTTTCCAGCTCGTTCATTGAGCGTTTAAAGTCTTCAGGGCTAATAATCAGCGTTTTCAGGCTGGATTCGGTAACCGCAATGGCATTAAATGTCTTGCTCTTAAGCAGGCTATTTAAGCTAAGTATGCATAAATTACCGGCTTCAACTCGGTAGAGGGTTTTTTCTCTGCCATCTTCAGCCGTCTGATAAACTCGGATAATGCCATCCAGAATTAGCATGAAATTATTACAGGCCGTATTGCCGTTGAATAGCGTGGTTTCAGGTGGTGCTTCAAACATCCTGGCGTGAGTAATCGTGTTTTTCCAGCCCATGTCATTTATTTCGCCCAGCTCGGGGTAAGCGGCTTTAATTTTCTGGAAACGGCCTGATTCGGGTGTGGCTGAAGAGGATTTCCGGGAATTAAAAAACTGCATAATAACCTGCCTGAAGTGTCACTTAGGCGCAATTCCAGGCCTGATAATCAGCTCAGGCAGTAGAATGCGCGGATTGTAAAAACAAACGTACCACAAGTGAGTGACAAAAGGCACGCACGTACATATTATAGGCTAATTAAGGGCCTGTTAGAGAATAAATGAAGAAATTATACTGTGAGCCGGTTAACAAAAACAGCTTTTATCAGGCGATTATAGCAGGTGGATGTATGCCAGGTAACAGGTACTCTCAACTGTCCTGTTTATTTGTTTTCCGAACTTTAGGGGCAATATTATGTCAATCAATGAACAATTCGACTATACAATAGAAGTGATGAGCAATATTTCAGATAGAAAGCTACAACTTAAGCGCTATGCCAGGCTGGTTCTTGGGCTGTTTGTGCTGTCTGTTATGAATATGGGGATACAGATACCGTCTCATGCGGTTATGCTGCATACAATGGCCCCAGGCTCAGAGTACGTGGTACAGGCCCACCAGCATCAGGCAATAGAGCACAAAATGGACATGTTGAGTTGTGAATGCCCTCCCGTATTATGTGAATCGGTTGCATCGCTGGGTGATCCACTCATTGACAGTTTGCAGATGGTCAGTTTTTCGCGGTTAACCGGTTTTCGAGCGATATATATCACGGCTGTTGAAGATAACCATCATCAGGCATCCACTCGGCTGAGCCTGCGTGACAGGTTGTATCGTCAAAGCAGCCCACCTCCGCTTCGTATTACCAGTATTCTTCATATATAACACAGCGTACTTTCAAAAAATTGCCGATGCCATCTGGCATAAGGCAGTGCAGTGTATTGCTGCATATCTCTTTCAGATCCAGAAACAAAACACTTAATAAAGCCTGTTAATGGTGTTTTAGCGTTTGTTTCAGGGTAAATACCTTATTTTATTTTATTTTAATTACCGAGGAAAAACGGAATGAGAGTTCCAGAAACAAAGATGCTGCTACTGGTTGCCAGCGTAGTGAGCTGTTTGATATTGCCGAGCGCGCTAATGGCGAGCCCAGAAGCGTTGGCACAGGAACATGGCATGGAGGGAATGAGTTTGCGGGAGGCGGAGCAATTTGCGCTGCAGAGAGATACCTTGAGTAAAAGCTTCAGGCGCAATGAGCAGGCGTTTAATGAGCAGGCGATCGCTGCGGATACCTGGGCAGACCCGCGTATTAAGCTGGGTGCGCAGGCAGTGCCTGTCGATTCCTTTGATCTTGAACAGGAAGCGATGACACAGCTTATTGTGGATTACCAGCAAATGTTACCCCGGGGTGACAGTCTGGCCCATGCTTCAGGATCAATGCAGGCCATGGCACGCACGCAAAGTGCGCGGGCACAGCAACGTGATCGAGTGGTTTTGATGAAGGTACGTCAGGCCTGGCTGGATGTGGTGTTGCAGAAAAAATCGCTGGATATTATTCAGGCTAACCGTGTGCTGTTTGAGCAGATGCTGGATATCTCTCAGGCATTTTATGCATCAGGGCGGCAGCAGCAGCAGGATGTGGTGCAGGCGGAGCTGGAAATTTCGCTGGTGGATGACCGCCTTGAACGGGTTCGCTCTGAGCTAATTGTGGCTGAGGCCAATCTGTCCAAATGGGTGGGTGAGGAAAATATGCGTCATGGGGCTGGGGTTGAACGGGCGAATTTGCAGCTGGCGAACTTGCCTGGTATGAAGGCGCTGGAGCAAAAGCTGGATCTGAACCCTGAGCTGATTGCGATGAGAGAACGGGTGGTTACCCAGCAGAGAAAGCTGGATCTGGCAGGTGACCAGTACAGTCCGCAATGGGGCTTTAATGTTAACTATGGGTTTCGTTCGGGAAATAACCCGGATGGGGGTGAGCGTTCAGACTTTATGACCGCGATGGTGACCTTTGATTTGCCGATATTTACGGAGAATAAACAGGATAGAACGGTCTCGGCTGAAAAGCAGCGATTGCAGGCGACTCGTTACCAGCAGCTGGATGTTAAGCGAGTGTTACTAAAGCGTTTGCAGGACGTTGTTGGCCGGTTGCAAAAGCTGAAAGATCGAAATGAGCTGTACAGAGATAAAGTGCTGCCGCAGGCTGAGCAGAATGCTGAAGTTTCTTTGCGTGGTTATCAAAGCGGGGTGGTTGATTTCTTCACC